>BNJV01002592.1_pt1:112500-114573 | contig 114573 bp, 157 predicted proteins | sample 8540591 | NCBI WGS metagenome assembly BNJV01 (sample SAMD00202457, study PRJDB9452) | human saliva metagenome | host: Homo sapiens
TAATAGCTCACTAGTCGAGAGGTCCTGCGCCGAAAATTAACGGGGCTAAAACATGACACCGAAGCTTAGGGATGGTGTAAACCATCGGTAGAGGAGCATTGAAAAACGAGATGAAGCGGTACCGGAAGGAGCCGTGGATTGTTTTGAAGAGAGAATGCCGGAATGAGTAGCGAGATGGAGGTGAGAATCCTCCAGGCCGAATATCTAAGGTTTCCAGGGTAAAGCTGATCTGCCCTGGGTAAGTCGGGGCCTAAGGCGAGGCGGAGACGCGTAGTCGATGGACAACTGGTGTAGATTCCAGTACCTTACTAAATCAGAAATGTGGGGACACATGGAGAAAGAGAGAGCCGGGAATGAGAAGACCCGGTGCAAGGGAGGTAGGAGGTAGTAGGAAAAACCGCTATACAATCTGAAGACCTGATGCGGATCGAAATCAAAGTAGAGAAGCTTCTTAGACTCTGTGGCGAGAAAAGCCGCTATAGTGTTTAGTAAGCCCGTACCGCAAACCGACACAGGTAGATGAGGAGAGAATCCTAAGGCCGGCGGGAGAAGCATTGTAAGGAACTCGGCAAAATGACCCCCTGTAACTGGGAGAAGGGGTGCCCAGGCAACTGGGCCGCAGAGAAAAGGCTCAAGCAACTGTTTAGCAAAAACACAGGTCTATGCGAAACCGTAAAGGTAAAGTATATGGGCTGACGCCTGCCCGGTGCTGGAAGGTTAAGAGGAGAGGTTAGCGCAAAGCGAAGCTTTGAATTGAAGCCCCAGTAAACGGCGGCCGTAACTATAACGGTCCTAAGGTAGCGAAATTCCTTGTCGGGTAAGTTCCGACCCGCACGAAAGGCGTAATGATTTGAGCGCTGTCTCAACAATGCACCCGGTGAAATTGAAGTGCCAGTGAAGATGCTGGTTACCCGCGCCAGGACGGAAAGACCCCATGGAGCTTTTACTCCAGCTTGATACTGGGATTCGGTAATGTATGCACAGGATAGGGTGGGAGACTGAGAAGATAGTACTCGGTATTATCAGAGTCGCTGTTGGGATACCACCCTTATGTTATTGGATTTCTAACCTTAGGGCCGTAAAACCGGTCAAGGGACAATGTCAGGTGGGGAGTTTGACTGGCGGTCGCCTCCGAAAGAGTATCGAGGCGCTCAAGAGTTCCCTCAGGATGGTTGGAAACCATCCAAAGAGTGTAAAGGCATAAGGGAGCCTGACTGCGAGGGTTGACGGACCAAGCAGAGTAGAAATACGGACTTAGTGATCCGGTGGCATGAAAGTGGGATTGCCATCGCTCAACGGATAAAAAGCCACCCTGGGGATAACAGGCTGATCTCCCCCAAGAGTTCACATCGACGGGGAGGTTTGCACCCTCGATGTCGGCTCATCGCATCCTGGGGCTGAAGTCGGTCCCTAAGGCTGGGCTGTTCGCCCATTAAAGCGGTACGCGAGCTGGGTCCAGAACGTCGTGAGACAGTTCGGTCCCTATCCGGCGCGGGCGTAGGATATTTGAGGAGATCTGTCCTTAGTACGAGAGGACCGGGATGGACTGACCTCTGCTGAACCTGTTGGGAATCAATCCCATCGCAGGGTAGGCAAGTTGGGAATGGATAAACGCTGAAGGCATCTAAGCGTGAAGCCAACCCTCAAGATGAGATATCCCATCGTTAAGAGTAAGACCCCTTGAAGAGAACGAGGTAGATAGGACTGAGGTGTAAGTGTAGTAATACATTCAGCTGACAGTTACTAATAGGTCGAGGGCTTATCCAATGCGTCTGATTGATTTGTTTTTACTTCTAGAGTTATTTTTTAGATATGTGGTTTTGTAAAGGTATGCCGATATAGCTCAGTTGGTAGAGCAACTGATTTGTAATCAGTAGGTCTTCGGTTCGAGTCCGAATATCGGCTTAAGCCTAAACTTTAGCTTAGGCTTTTTGTATGCAAAAAGCTTTTGCTTTTTACTATATGTAAAAAGCTTTTGCTTTTACTATATGTAAAAAGTTTTGCTTTTTGCTATAGTACTTGCTAAAGCATGGCATTTTCATTTATAATATTTTGCGGAACCGTAGCTCAGTT
>BNJV01000376.1_pt1 | contig 114487 bp, 129 predicted proteins | sample 8540591 | NCBI WGS metagenome assembly BNJV01 (sample SAMD00202457, study PRJDB9452) | human saliva metagenome | host: Homo sapiens
TTTAAGAAAGATTCCTCCATAACTGTTACTATTCTGATAACTTTGATGTTATAAAATATAAAGACATCCTTTTAACTTCAACCTCCTTATATAAATTGTTCATAATTCTCCTCTCAATGCCTTCCCAGGTATTTTTTAACTTTTAAAATCTGATATTTGTATAACATTATATTCTTTTATTTATACCACATTTTTTTTAAGATTTCAACATTTTATAGAATTTTATATTATAAATTGACTCTTCATTTCTTTATTTCAATTGCTGAATTCTGAAAATATTTATTTCTCCACAAAATATCACACCGATTTCAGAACTATATATGCAGGAATTGCAATAAATGCTCCTCTGCTCTAAACAATGCTCCTCATAAGAACTGAGCAATGTCATTATCAGTTGAATTTTCATTAGGGCTCCTTGTATTGTGGTTTATTATATTTATTTCTATAGTCCAAATACTCGTTATACACTATTATCCATTATTGTAAGTCTGAAAGTTTTGTCATGGCATACATTATTGGTATCAGTCCTATATACGGTCCTGTCAGTGGATAATTGTTTCTCTTCCTATTATAAATTACCAAAATAACTTAGAGACTGTACTCAGGTTTTAGAAAATGTGTAAGACATATACACAGTGTACTATATTAATTGTCACTTCTTATAGTCACCCTATTGTTATCCATATCCTTATTAAATCCTGTCAGTCTCTAAGCCCCATATTCTGGCTTTACTGTGCTTTTCAATACCGTCATAGCTAGTTGACATTATTGTAAAAAATGGGTGTATTCATAAAATGACTAGACATACTATTTACTTTTCGAAAACTTGAATTCGAAACCTTCAACATGTTGTTTATTATTCCTTCCTTGGGTTTATTGTGTATCCTCAAATCAATGTGCTTTGAGTTCAGAGAGAGCAAACATATCCTTCTACATTTTATCTGGTTTTTCAGAAAAAACTCAATCAGGGCTCGATAACTGTTTCCCAACTGTCAGGTCGTCAAAATTAATATATATAAAATTGAAAGAATATTACCAGAACTTAAAATAGCTGGTTTCTGTTTCAGTTTTTTACTTTTTCCATTCCTCTCAGGTGCAGAAACTTTTTGGTTTCATGGCATATCTATAAAGAGGCCTTAAGTGAATAAACTTCTAAACAGACATGAAATTTATAAAGTGGGAAAATTGTATTCTAATTTTAGCGGTTTTACAAAATAATATAAACTGAATAAAGTATGGGAAACTAGAAACTAAACATTCTGGTGTATATTTCTGGCACTGTCTTTTTCTTCATTGTAAATCTTCATGACTGTCTGCAATTCATGGCCTTCATTTTCTATTAGTAATATCTATCAGCCTCACCTTCCAAATCAAGTATTCCTCAGCTTATATTATATCTCTGGTATGAAAAGAGTATATCAGCTCCAGTTGTTTTGGAAAACGCAAATCTTAGGCTTCCCTTTCTGTTGCATAATTTATTTATCTTCCCTTTCTTGTTGGGGTTAGTTCTAGAGCTATCATTTCTGATAAAATCCCAATTCAGAAGTCCTGTTGTATTAATTTCTTATGATATTCTTCATTTCTCTAAATTTAGCTATTTCATTATATTTATTGTTCTCTTTCTATTAAAATGATTATTATCGGGCATAACTCTGAGATAGGAGGTCAGCCTTTGCAAACTCAGTGGTTCTTTGCAACATATTATCTTTTCTAAGGTCCATTTATTTATGCATGAACATAATGGGTTTTCTTTCTTCATATATTAATCCTGCCACCCTCTTATCCTGCTCGGTTAGCTCCGTCGCATCAAGCATAGTACACACATCTGCTCTTACTATTGATTTCACTGCCCTTAATACACTGTAATATTCTTAGATCTTCTTTTGACTGTTTCTTATTCCCTGCTGTATCTATAAAGTGTAAGTTTCCATCATACTTAGTGAAGAATCTAGAATCCCTTGTTGTTTCCATCTCACTTCTAATGGATACTTCATTTAAAAAGCTTTATTTACAAGTGAGGAATTTCCTGGAACGGTCTTCCAAACATAGCTATTTTCAATCTTCTTCCCTACTTTTCCTTTTTCTGTCAGGTTTGAAATTACAGCATCAAGATCCCTAGATTTATCTGCTGTTCTCCTAAATTCTCTACTTCTTCCAAATCTATTACGCCAGGTTCAGTATCACCACAGTCCCTCATTATCAATTTTGTTGTGTGCTACTACTTTTTGTCTTTTCGTACATTGCATCTTCATTCAAGTCTGTTATTTCCTGCTTTTCATCTACAGAAATAACCCTTCTTTAAATGCCTTTTCAGCCTGTTCCTTCCTTTTATTCATCGCCATTCATCTGTTTGATCAGGTCCTCCTGTAATCCACTAACGAAACTCTTTCCTGACCATTCCATTTCACAGTAAAGTCATCCCTCATAACTTGAGTTCATTTTACTATGATCTGTCACCTATTAATTTATTAAACAATGTTGATTCCGACATTAGGTCTTCAACAATTACCACTACCTCTTTCATTTTCCACACTCCAACTTCTTAATTTAATGTACCACTGTACTGTTGTAATTTTATACAGTGGTTTATTTCCATTTTCCATTCAATTTCTTCAATTTCCACTATCCTTTATTTTCAGCTGTTACCCTGCCAGAATAATTTTTTCAACAATTTCAATTTCCGATTCCTTTTATACATATTTCAAAGCTTTCAACTTCTCAGTGGTTCCTTATACTCAGCTATCCTCTTCCATTTACTGATTTTTGCTCATCTTATAATTCTTGGGCCCTGCTCCAAGTTTAAATACCTCAGTATCCTCATAGCCTAATTTGCAGTATTCGCCACATCAAAGAATCTTCCGTGTTTGTGTCGGTTTTCCTCTGTATTTGTCGGTTTCACCATCAATAATTTATATTTGAAATCTCCTGACCTTCTTCCTACCAACCCTGTGAGAGGAACAACATATGTGCATTGGGACATTCCCATAATGAATATAAACTTTTCAAATTCTTCCACAGTGGAAACAGGTTTATATATCCTATAAGTTTGGTTTTCTTCAAATTAATAACTCTTTCTTTTTCCTACTATTTTCAATATTTATTTACCCCTTTTTTCTTAGATTCCTTTTATTTTTCCTTTTAAATTTTCAGGCTTTTTTCCTCTTTTCCATCACTTTTGCAATATCTTATATTTCTTCCTTTTCCAGCTGCTTAGGTACTTATCTATTTTCTCATCTCCTGTCATTTGGCTTAGTTCATTGCTGAAAATATAATGATTCATCATCCTTAATAGAGCGCTTGCATCTTCAGTGGCTGTATCCTTACCATTTCCAGTAATGTTAAGACTGCCTGGCTCCTTCATTATCCTATATCAACATTTCTGTATGCGGAATTACAGGTTCAAATCCTCTGACTGTGTCATCACTTATATTAAATTCCCTCTGTTTTCATCGTTACCACTAAATAGCTATTCCTTTCATTTTCAATTTCTTTGCTTCTGCTTTCGTTCTTTCAATGGATACTTTAGTCAGATTTCCCTCCATTTTTATATTCCTTCATAATCTTCCTTATCATCACAGAATCCTTTTTCAGAAATTTTGAAATAATGTATCTAGAGGATAGTCATGACTTCAAGTTTCAATAGTTATTCAGATAAAGTGCTTTCGAAATTTTCATCATTACTGAAACTGTCATCCTCATCATCACCAGCCATAGCCTCTAAAAATGTCAGCTAAATCTATAAAATTTATCCTTGGTTCCTTTCAATTGTATAAATTTTTCAACCTCTTCTTTTCCTTTTCCTGTATACACTATATTATTAAATAGAACTGAACTTGTCATTTATACCTCCTTTTTTCAAGATATTGTTTTTTCATAATCCTTATATTCCCTTAAAAGCCTCATATTGTAAAAACTCATCATTAAGAATCGAAATTTGTCATCCTTTCTAAATTTCTTCTATCATTTTATTCTAGCGTCTAAGTTAAATATCATCCATACTAAAATCAGTTTCTCTGATTTCATCTAGTTTTGTTGTTTCATCAATTGTTTCCTGTTTTATACCTATCTTTGAAATTACTTCCTGTCAGTTTTGTATCGTAACATTTGGCTCCTAAACATACTACAAAACAAAAGGTATAGACAATATTCTTTCATTTCCTCACTCCTATTTTTGTTTTGTAATCCAAGTCTATATTTGTTCCCGTCAGACTTAAAGAAAAAGTAGAGACTACTACCGAATGAGTCCTTCAAATCCTATATATACAAAACGATTATTACAATCCATATTTTTCAATCTGATTATAAAATCCTTACCTTCTGTTCCAGCTATCAGATAAATAATTCTTTATCCGTCAAAGGGGTATCACAGGAATAAGGTTAGACGTCTAACATAGTTTGCAATATATACACTCAGCAGTGCGTCATTGCAATCCATTAATATCAGTTTCTTTAAATACTCTGCATAATTACAGTACTATGGCTGCATCCATAAATTTACCTTAATCCTGCTATTGAAACACAGAATAATCCAAGTCTGTTGGTTTTAATCTTGAAAATTCACAGGGTACCAGTTTTAACCTATTAAAAGCTGAGCCTTATGTAGCATAATTGGAGTATCATTTCCTGCTTAAATCCAGAGTATTTAAGTTTAACGTTATCCTTCCTTCACTTTTGCCGTATCATCACACACCCAAACATAGGCAACGCCATCCGTTGTACTTGCCTCATGACAAGTCATTGAAGTATAAATTACAGCTAATGAATGTAAGTTCCGCAATTCAATTCGGATGCTCATCCATTTATTCCTTTCTTCTTCGTACTAACTACCACATTATTATATCGCTAATGGAAAATTTATACTGCACAGCACGATATACAGAAAATATCAAAAATTATTTCAAAATTCCACTTTTAAATCCACAGCTCACTTTTCAAACCTTGCTCTTCTCAAGGAATAAATATAAGCTTCAAATTAAGTCTAGATTATCTTTCCATATTTTCATTAATTCTTCATTCTTTACTTTCTTCTATTTCCTATATCTTCTTAACTGAAAAATTGAGTTTTCTTTTCATTCAATTCTCATTACTTTCTTCACTTCCACTTCATCTCCTGAAGTTTCTCTGAAATATCCTTTAAGTTCTTCCTGTAGGTTCTTTTTTAGGTATTATTCCATCAAATCTGTCAGTAGTTTTACTGACAAAGTTTTTGGATACTTATTTGACTTTAACAACTTTGTTTTTCCTACTTTATATTTGCTCGGCCCGAACCTTCAGGAGGAGTTGTCAGTTGTTTTATACTTTATCCTATTTTCTTAGCTTTGTCAATATGTATTATTTTCAAAACTCTACTTCATCCACTAGTTTATATTCAAATGTTCATTTTTTATCCCATGAGAAATTCATTTCTGCTTATAAATATTATTCCTTCTAAACTTCAACCAGGGAACCTTTATAGCTTTACCTTTTACCTATCAATATTACTTTCTTCAAATTTTTCCATACATCATCCATAAAAACTTTTTACTTGAGAATAATCTACTTTTTCATTATTCAAGTCTATAATTTGGGTAATAATTTCTCAACATTGTATCTTGAAAGGTAAGTTATTAACTCTTCTATAGGAAATATAAATATAGGCTATTCCTTCCTATCCTTTTCAAGTTCACAAAACCATTAAACTCTCAAAATCTCAGCAATTGGTCTTTTCAAGCACATCCCTATACTGTATTTTCTTTTACTGGATCCAAAGTTTTCCTGTTTACACTTAATTGTCTTTTTCTTTTCATCATCAATATTTATAATTTTGAAACTTCAATATATCTTGGTTCAAATTCCTTCAATGCTTTAGCGCATTGCAACTATTGGGTTCTGGAAATATAAACAAGGCCTTTATTTCTTGAAAGGTCAACTAACCTGTTCAAAATCAGGTATTTTCACTGTTCCTTTATTACATCACCAACATTATATGTTTTCTAAATTCAACCCTTGGATCTACTTAAAGCTCTTAAAAACACTTTATTTTCTTTTTCTTCATCTTTTTCTACCTTTAGCTTTAACAACATCATTTATTCCAAATTTTCAATCAATCAAACTTGATCCCATGAAACTTCAAACATGGATGGAAATCCTGTAGTGGGTCCCTAAGTTCTTAAATTACTAGTCATTCACTTGCTAACTTTTCCTCTACAATATCTCAACATTTAAAGAACTAGGTAATCTAATTCTTCTTTCTTTGCAGTCTATTCTAAGATACTGTAAAGTTCTTTCTTCTTTTTCCTTAATTAAAACTTGGATTTTTCTCCTGTAATCTGCTCCTCTTTCTAGAAGCTTGCAAGGAAATCGTAGAAATACCTCATTTTCCAGCTCTCTTCAGTATCCACCTTTTGCGCCAAATATTGTCCCAGATGTAGTTTCGTAGCTTCATAAATTCTGGAGTTCTTTGTGTATCAAGTAGGTTAGATGCAATTCAAATTCCTCATCACTTCGATAGCACCTTCTATTGTGCTCACCCTACATTAAAATCCTCAACTTCACGGATAGGAATTCTACCTTCACAACTTTAATTAAATCCAAATACCGGCAAAATCCACTCTTTCTTTGTAATTTATTTACTAATTTGTCTCAGTTTCTTTTCCTCAATGAGATAGTCATTTAGCATTTCCTCAAATAAATCGGTGGCTAAAATCATCGCAGCCTATCTCCTCCTCCTGACCCTCATTATATCCCAGATTTTTATAAACTGTTTTTGTTTATAAGTAACTCTATAAAATTTAGATAAAATTTACTATAAATCAATATTTCTTGCAACTTTCCTTCACAGGTTTTCTTCAGCCAAAAACTTTCTCAAATCCTTTCAATAATAAAATTCATCTTCACCTTCTACAATTAAAAATATTTAGTTCGAGCCAGCATCAGTCATGAATCAAAGTGCAACTTCCAGCATTTTCTTCCCTTCTTATCAGTTTTGTGATCACAGACTTTAGGGTCACTTAACTATTTAGTTTGATATTAAGGTGTGAATATATTAGAGACCTTGTTTGTTTTTGTCTCAGTTGGTAGTTTCTCATAAAGACACACTCAATTGGTATATTATAAATAAAATATAGTACTCTTTTCATAATATACACAAAAGTAATTACATTATTTCAATTCTATTACATATTATACCAAATAAGCAAGAAAAATGAGAGGAAAATTAGAGAAAAGTATTAATAGCAAAATTTAGTCCACTAATCCCATATTCTGTCACCTTCAAAAAAACTACCATGTAAAAATGGCGTCCCCAGTTGGACTCAAACCACTGACCTCTGATTTAACGTAGATGCTCTATCGCTGAGCCACGGGAACCCCACAATTTGAAAGTTTGGCGACAATACGATTACCCTAGACTTAATCCAATGCCATTTAGTGGAACTTGCTTTCAGTTGGGTACGATAGATTATATCCCTGCCTTCTGGCGTCTGCAAACATTCTTATGTGCCATTTCGTCAAAAGGGCAATGAGAAATAAATAAATATAAGCAAAAGAGTCTTGAAGTAAGCCTACATTATGTACAATTGGCTAGACATGTCACCATGCTTTTGACTATCACACTTTCAGGCTGTGGATGCTTGAGACATTTAATATAAATTTTCCCACTTGGATACTTTCAGCAGTTACTCCTTCCGGTTGTTGACTACCGTATTGCCACTGGCGTGACCTTCGGTACATCTATTGGTCCGTCCATCCCGGTCCTCTCATTACTAAGGACAGATCCACTTCGTATTCAGCGCTGCGGTGGATAGTTTGAACTGTCTCCATCATTCCTGAACCCAACTCGCGTACCCTCTTTGTGGGCAACAACCCCGGTTCGGCCCGGAAGGATGGGGCAGGCCGACATCAGTGCCAAAACTTCGCCCCCATCCGATGGACTCTTGAGAGTATCAGCCTGTGCTCCACGGTGCGCTCCGTTGAAAACGGCGCTTTCCATTCAGAACCATGATTCACTACTCCACTTTCATTACCTGTTAAATCAGTCCTAAATTCGGCTCCCTTATGCGTTTGCACTCCTCCAGCAGAATTTCCTTCCAGCGGGGAACCTTTACAGACGCCTCCGTTACTTTTGGGCGACCACCCCAGTCAAACTGCCCACCCTAGCACTGTCTCCCATCTCTTGAGATTCGGGGAATCCAACAATGCGTGGCTGGTATTCAACAGCTGGCCAATGGCTGACGCCATATCTTCTGCTAAGCCTTGCCAGCTATCCTATACACATGTGCCAGGGCTGTAAAGCTCCGGGTCACGCCGTCTACTGCAGGTAACCCGGTATCACCAGCATTGCTTCACGGGTCTCAGCCAAGACGGCTCCAAATCATTTCACCATTCGTACAGGTCAGACTTGCAACCAAGAAATTTCCTTTGCCGGTTCATTATAATTTACGGCGCCTTCGTTCACCGAAACTTCGTTGAATCTCTCAATCACTCCTCTTAACCTTCCAGCACAGTGTCAGCCATATCATCATATTTCAGCTTAGCATAGACCTGTATTTTTGTGGCTGATTGCTTGGGACTCTTCTGCAGCCTTCCCTCAGTGTCTCCCCTTCAGTACTTTGGTACCTTCTCCTCAGGTTGCAGTTCATTTGGGATTCCCTTAGCAATTTGTCCTGTCAGCATAAGTTTCTCCTCTAATACCTGTATTCAGTTTAGTACAGGCTCTTCGTCGAAGTTTTTGGCAGTGTGGATCTGCGGCATGCCATATGGCACTTACTGTCAGACTCGTTTAAAACCTTTCTGAAAGTTTGCCTATATGTCACAACTACGCATAGAAGGCTATGGACTACATGGCTACCGTCGCTCCATCCTCTCAATTCAGTACCGTGGTACCAGGAATGTATTTCCATTTAAGCACCTTAGCTCTACTTCTTCTTAGGTCCAGCTCCCAGGGCGGATAAAACCTTCCCTAGAGCCTTGGACTTCGGCCGGAAGATTTCTCACCCTCCTTCTCGCTGCCATTCCTGCATTCTCATACCATTCCTCCACGCCCTTACAGGGACACCTTCACCGGCCTGAACGCTCTCCCTACAAGCAATGTTGCAGCTTTGCAAACTTCAAAGTTGTGCTCCTGCTTCCATTATATCTGGCGCAGGTCCTCTCGGCCAGTGACTTATTACACACTCTTTCAAGGTATGGCTCTTCGTAACCTCTGGTTGTGTAAAATGCGCTCACACCTCACCATGGGCAATTTGGGACCTGCTTCGGTCCAGGCTGTTTCCCCTCTCGTCCACGGACCTTGTCGTCCATGGGCTCACTCCTGGTAAACAATACAGGTATTCGCAGGCGGCGACATTATTCGCCCCTAGGCCATACAGTGCCACCCCACCTGTCTTCGTAAGGCTGCGGATGTCGCTTTTCAACGGCGGTGAGTTCGGCCTCCACTGGGTCTTACCTCATTCCAGCCTGGGCAGGCTGGTCTCAATTTCGCGTCCTCGCGGCATGCGGCGCCGACCTTCTGAAAGGGCTCAGTTTCCTTTGGCTCGCTTGCCCAACTCGCTTCACTTTCTGCGGGATGATGCTTCAATCCACGCAGTCCCTGAAACCGCTGCGCTGGTTTAAATTCTACCGCCGCGCTCCGGTTTCACGCACCACTCCGGTACTCTCCTCTTTCAGTGGCGATATTTATTGTTATAGTCCACGCTGATTCACCAGATTCCCTCGTGTCCGATGCCTCAGTTACACCCACAATCGCTGACTTTTGCCTGGGACTCACCTCCTACAGTCCGGTTCACTGCCCATCACGTAACTCCGGCCTTATGGCATCGGTCGGTATGTTCCTCTACCCGTATGCATACCAGCTGCCGCCGCCGGTTTGATCCTCGTTCAAACCATATGGAATCATTTTTGCTGTTTCTCCTCCGGCTGCCAGATAACACCAGTTTGAAACTCTCTCGCGCCTGGGCGCGGGTTTCCTCCATTCGGATATCGCTTCACAGGTCACCTTACCTCACCAGGCACCGCGGCAACGTCCTTCTTGGCTCCGCCGCTTCGGCATCCTAAAGTGGCGCCGCCATTTCTCTTCTCTAGCAGTTTCTCCTTCAGACCTTAACTCTGCCTGCTTCATTGTCCTTTCCAGCAATTTCAAACATATCAGAGGTCGACTCCCATCATCTCTGAAAAGGGGTGATCCTTCAGTACAGATACGCAGCCATTACCCCAATCACCATCACCATTTGCCTCCAAGTTCATTAGTAACTTCAGGGGTGCAGACCAACTCTCGTGGTGCTTGATGAGCAGTCCTTACGAACCGAGCACTTCACCGCGGCATTGCTGGTCCGCGATTCTCGCGATTCCAACTGGGGTCGGGTTGCGAACTGAGTCCGAACTTCAGAACTGCTTGCAGATTCGCTCCACGCGTCACCGCCTCCTCCTCTTTCCTTTATTACATTGTAACGTGTGGCCCAGGATCCGCAGGGCGCGGTGACGGCGTCTATCCCGCCTCTTGCTCTGCGGGGCAGTCACCCGCTAGGTCCCAGCAGCGGTGGTAACTAGCAGGGTTGCGCGTTGCGGGATAACACCCAACACTCTCGGTGGCTGCTCGGCAGCCCGCTACCCACCTATCTCAAAACCGAAAACGCCAGCCTCGCCAGAGCTGGCAGGATCAGATCTGGTGGTTCCTCGCGTTGCGTCGAATTTGCATTTTGTCGCTCCTGCATGCGGTCCCATCAATTCATGCAGGTTTCAGCCTTGCGGCCCGTACTCCCCAGGGCGGATTGCCTCGCATTCCGGCTTCCCAGCGCGAACAGTCTTCCTGCCCACACCCAGTAATCATCGTTTACAGCCGGGACTACCAGGGTCCGTCTATTCGCTGCTGGCTTTCTCATTTCGCACCTTCAGCGTCGATTGCAAATGCAGTGAGACTATCTTCATCATCAACATTCCTGCACATATCTACGAATTTCCTCTCTCGTGCGGTTCCGTCCACCTCTCGGTGCTCCAGCCTGCTTTCGGTTTCCAAAGGGCAGGCCTGCGGTTGAGCCGCAGGTTTTCACCCTGACTTGAAGAGCCGCCTAGATCCGCCTTTGTGCCCAATAGTCCGGATAACATCCCGCGAACGCACGTATTCACCGCGGCTGTGGCACGTATTTGGCGGTCAACTGCTTCTACGGTACCGTCACTTTCTTCTTCCCTGCTGAAAGCGCTACAGTCCGAAAGACCGTCTTCGTGCACTGTGCTGGATCGGGGTTTGCCCCATTGCTCCAGTAGCTGCCCGCATCCCGTAGAGTAAGGGCCCGTATCTCCAGTCACGCGCCGTCCACCTCTGAGGCGCTTCCTATCTTCGCCTGTGGTGTGCCGATTCACCCTCAACTAGCTAATAGGACTTAGGCTCTCCGCAGGCGTCTCCCTCATCTGCTAAGCTATGCGGCAAACCGTGGCTTTATCCGCGTTAGTCAGCGGTTCCTGCGTTGTCCCAGTCCGCAGGCTAAGTTCCTTACGCGTTTACTCACCCGTCCGCTCATGGTTTGCCATGGTTGTGCCAAGCTTTCACTTCCCCCATCGACTTGCATGTGTTGAAAGCGTCTGTCAGCGTCATCTGGGCGGTCGAGCTCTGCAACTGTGTTCCTTCTTCACCGCTTATATCTGTGTTATCGGTGCTTTTCAGTCTTATTTTCTTCCTCTACCTTCATATGTCTTTCATTGTCCTCCTCAACCACTCCCGCAGTTGGCTTAAAAATTATTTCTATCAGTTTTATTTCCTTTGTCCAACATGGGTTTTCCATTTTTGAATCTTTTTATTTTTACAGTTTTTCAACATTTAAAAACTCAAAATTTCCACTGTAATGCTGATGTAAAAATCTTTTGTCATAATTTTCAACATTTCCACATGTAATTAATTTTTCGATAATTACAATTTGCAAATTTCGAGATGACTCTGTTTCTAGTGCTATATTTTCTCATTTCATTTTAAAAATTATGAGATATAGTATATATATCTGGTGGATAGTTGTGACTTGTTACTTTTCCATCTTACCTCTATACAAGTTGGGTTTTCGTCAGTTTGCTAGAAATTACTTCTATGTATTTCATCAAACACTTCCTCAGTGCTATATGCTGCATTCCATGTTCTATTATTGTTTCCGCAAAGAATATCATCATATCTCCCAGAGCATCTGCAACTTCTACTATATCACCATTTTTGCCAACTTCGAGATATTCTTCATTTCTTGGCTTCATTCAAATCAAATCTTAAATTTTCTTTTTGGTTTTCAAGTTTCCTATTGGTTTCCTGAGTTTCCTAAACCTTATATTCCTCGATTCTTCAACTTTATGTTGCCATCTGTGTGTGCACTTTTCCTCATATTTATACTATTAGGTGTGATATTTATATTTTACGTAATATCTCTATAAAACTATTTATTGAGAAGGACTGTCTGCAAAAGCTGAAAAATAGTGCATGAAGCCATGTTTTAGTCTTTGAGATAGCCCATTCTCAATCAATTTATTGTGTATTTTCTTCTTCCAGTATTCTTACCATGCCATATACTAGAGAATAAGTTTACAGAAAATCAAATATAAACTATTAGCAGTATGGCTAGTTTTATCAGTATACCATACTTCCTCAAGTGCATGTAATGTTACCCATTCTTTTTTATTCTTTCTTTACATCATGTACAATAAATACCTCAAATGCAAAACTCCCTAGCTTGTTAAAGAATCTCCATTGATCCATCACTCTGAATAAAGAAGTTGGTTCTCCACACTACTATTAATGCTCTTCGACCAAACTCGGTAATATGGAACGATATTACTCCAAATCTTTAACTTATGGTTACATCTCCATATATTGCAAGTACAGTAAACAGGACAACTGTGTTCCACGTAAAATGCGGAAATAATTGCATATGGATCCTCATTATGGCTCCTGTGCTGAAAGAGTAAATTCCAGTAAGCACTGAATAAACAAGGAATATCATTTCAACACACTTGCACTTGCCTCTATAAGCTAAAGTAGGCAGTAGTATTGTGCAGCTATCAAGTTCAAGTACAAAATGCAACCGGCGCACTACGAGAAAAGGAACTGTTCCAGTTTTGCAAAGTCCCATTAAAAGTAGAGTGTCCGTCAATCCCGAGCATTAAAAGTCCTAAAACCATCCATCACATACTTCCTCTTGCTGATGCCACCTACTTCTTCTGAATCTTCTCTGCTAAGTACGAGATATCTGTTTTCTTGTAAATGTCCATAATTACTTTAATTCGTCAAAATCATTATGTCTAATTCTGTGAAATATCACCTCATTTTATTATATTTTACATTTAAATACTATATTGAATTTCTGAAACATTGATTATACTATTTTTTTAAAAGGTACTTTTTGGCTTTAAATAAGTTTTTCTTCATCAACAGTCATATTAAACTTTCTAGACCAATCTTGCCATTTGCTTCTATTATTTTCTTCATTTTTCCTATGATAAGCTGTACTGGATCTTCTAAGTCTCCATTTCTTCTCTTAATTTATATCCTATTTTTTCATCTTATATCTATTTCTGCTCTTATTCCTTTATTTGAAGTCTTTCATAAATTTTTTCCGCAAAGGGCCTGTTCTTTAGAATTGTAAAATTCTCTTGTGCAGGTACCGTGTGTTGGAAGCTCCTGCATTCTATCAATGTCCTATAAATCTTGAAACTTCGCCCATTGCCCTGCAGATCGCCAACGGGCTCCATGTTTTTCTCCATCTGCGCAATATAGCTCATTTCCAAATCTTGCCGAGAAAGTTGAAATCCAGTTGAATATTCCACTACCATATTCTTCAGTTAGATCTTCATTTTGAAAAATCAATTTTAGGTCCATAGTGCTCCGTCACAGGGTTAGTTTATATTCAATTCCTTTCTTTCTAGCTTGAATTAGATTCCGCCATTTCCATATTTCATCTGAACCTACTGTATCAGGTTTTGCTAGATAATTCAATACAATGTCAAATCAAATAAAATTATAAATTTATCAGTATAAATCAATAATTTCAATAATTTGTTCTTCAATCTGTTTCTTTGTACAGAAAACGTAGGACATCATCTAGGTAAGTCTCTAACCTTTTCCTTAAGTCATACTATGAGGCTCCACTACTTAGTTCATGTCTATGTACAAGTCCATTTCTCCATATTTCAATAATAAAATCTTTATGAATTTTGAATTGTTATATAAGCTTGATTATTGAACGGAGGACAGTTCATTGGTTTTGTTACATATTCCTTTTCATCAATGGTTGATTGCCATGTTTTCACGAGCCGTTAAACTGGTGCCTGATTTATAGACTGCTTGTCTAGCATTATTGGGTTTTATTTCCTGATATCCTCTTTTTGTACTCAACTCCTCAAATTTCCTGGAAGTTTATTAAACAATTCCTACACTTTCGGCATAAAGAAAATCAGGACCATTGTTCATCAACAAAGAGAATAAATCAAGCTGTTTCCTAACTTTCTGATTTCTTTTTAGACTTCTTCATCATTTCCAGATATTCCATCAAACTCTTTTAGTTACAGCCCTCCATAAAGTGCGACATTTTTATTTGGAGTCACCATAAATAACGGCCCCACCGTAGACATAAAGCTTAAAGCCTTAAGATATCCTGTAGACGGTATATGGGTCCTCTGCAAATTCATAAATTCTCCCTGCTGATAATCACTTTATTTATACTCCTAAATCATTGATTATTTTCATTTCTAGTCTTCTCCCATTTCAGCAAAACTTATTTCTTGCATCTTCTGCAGTCCATTTCCTTCTTTTTAAAGTTCACTTGGTTTTCCTTTGTCGTTTCCTTTCTTTAATTTGTCTAAATCTTCTTCCGTAAAAGGTTTTCAGGATCAAAATCGTAGAAAAGTCCATTTTCAATTACAGGTCCTAATTGTAACTTTTGTCACCGGAAAGAAGTCTCTGCACTGCACTGGGCCATGATGTGCGGCGAGCTGTGTCTTGTAATCTCCAGACCTTTTCACTTAGTCGCCGTTGTGTGCTGAATTGTTCCGAGGCTCTCAGTCAAACATGACGGATCAACCTGTACTCCATCTATCACTGCACCGACAGTAGCTTTTCGAGACTTGAACCTCATTGTTTTTGCAAATTCCCTATCTCGTTGGTGCTCAAGTTTTCTTGAGCTTACTTCCTGTCAGGTAATACTCCATTTCTATCATCTGTCTCACTCCTTAATTTAATCTATTGTTTTATTATAGTCCTGCTCCAGGCAATGATGGACTCTCCACTGTAATTCAAACTAGATATGTTCTTTTCAGGAAAGGTGTTATTCCAAATTTCTAGCGTATTGCTGAGGATACGTGTCCTAATTTTTATTACTCCAGGCTTGTCCCATTTTACTCCTGCTCCTACTTCCCATCTGGGCCTTTTCAAATCTGCATGACTTACGTGGCAAGTCCCAAGAGTCCAGTTGCTTTACCTCTGTTGCGCAGAAGTACTTTTCGAAATCTTTCAGGGTCAGCAAGAGCTTGGTGCATCTTTTATATACTGCACTTTCTCCTAATCACAGTTTGTCAGGGATCTTCTCCAAATACACTGTACGTTTCAAATTCGTGTTTTCTAAAATTATATACTCACTTTGCACGCCCTGGTCGAGTTTCCTAAAGTTCTGTCAGGTCTTTCCATCACATATCTATAAAGCTGCTAAAGGAATTTCTCTCAGATATCCTGCTTCCCATTTTAAAAGTGAGAATCATTTAATCTGTTCATTTCCTTTTAGACTTGTTGAGATACAGTGATTTGGACCATCAGTTTCTAAATCGACCAATCTCAAATATTTCTCCCTTTTCTTAATTCCTGAAGTTTGAAATTAAAATCATCTCAGGAGTAAATTTATTCTGTCTGTAGTTTCCTCTTCCTTGTAGCTTTTATAAGCCTGTTCCTCTTCATTGCTCGAGTAATCTGTCATCGCTGTTTATTTCCTAATATTCCAGTCACATGTTTGCTGAGACCAGCAATAGAAAACTTTGGGTATTTGAATCCTTCCACAATATTCTTCTCTCTTGAAACTAGAAACACCTCCAGAACTTTCATTTCTCTTTCTGAAATCCTTTTCATATTTAGGTTTGGCATTGTCCTCGTATCTATAACAGAAGACTTGTGTTGTGTGTGTCACTCCATGAGAATATCGTCATCAGAGTCACACCAGTGTATAATAGCTATTCCACTCTGTATGTACCAGATCCATAGTTTACTCTGGAAATAATGGTCTGATTCAAAGTTTCTTGTCGTAGTATCCGCAAACAGAACCTCTTTACTTCGTGTTTCTGCTTTTAATTTTAAATTAGTGTTCCAAATGAGGCGCTTGTTCCAAAAATACTACATTTTCGGTTCGTTCTTAAGTTTGCTGATACTTCTATCCCCATTCACGAAATTCATGGAAAAGTTCTTTCCTTTCTAATTCCTTGTGCGTTTTCTGATCCCAGCCCATTGTTGTGTCAAAAGGATGCTATCTCTTTGTTTCTGTCGCTGTATCTATACAGGAAGCTATCTTCATTGTTTGATGTAAACCCATACTGCGCTTTACCTGTTAAGATTTCTTTGAAGATTTAAAATCCTTAAATTCGTCTTCTTCTATTGCTCAAAATCAAATGCTTACAAATCTTCTATTAGCAATATCTGCTTTCGAAAGTAATTTCTGATATGTCTGTTTTTCAGCGAGTTATCACTGAATACTGCTCAATCACCTTCCTGTAGTAAATATAATTAAAGGTTACGCCTTTCACCATGAACATTCAGAGTTATTTCTTTTAAATCCTGGGTACATTTGGAAGGTATCCTAATAATATCAAAGCTTACTATGCCATTGCTCCGTTTGCATCTGTTTTTCTGGATGAAACATCAGCTTCATTTGTAATCCTTACATCATATTTTATTATCCGTCCAGTGCCGTGTTATCAAACATTGTAGTGATGCCAGTTTTGCATCGTATTGCTATATTCATCAGAGGTTTCTCGCTTAATTTCTTCACCTGAGGGTATTTTGCTATTTTACCAACCTGTTCTCGATATAGTCCTCAATTTTTCTCTTCCCGATAAAGTTCTAGTACATAAAGACCCAGACAATCCCTGTTTCTTATCAAACTAAAGGGCAACATAAGAATTTCTAAGTAGGTAACCAATCTTGCTCATTTCCTACGTTTATCTTTTGTGAGTCTGTAGTCTGTAAACTACTTTTACTTGTCTATATGTACATCTTGCACTCACACTTATACCATTCTGCTGTTATCATCGTGCCAGGAATCTGAGAAACATACTGTTAGTTAGGATATCTCTTGTCAAAATCCTTTTCCATATTTCCTCTGATGTTAACCTGCTTTGTAGCAGCACCATAGAAATTGTTGTGCTGATATTGCGTGCAAAAAGTCTTAGTCTCATCCATTCACTTTGTCTACAGAAAGGATAGTAATTACCAAAGTGCTAATCCCCATTCCTTCTCTTGTCATAAGCTACCGCTCTGTACCCATCTTCGTTTGAACTTTCAGGAGATGGAAAACGTGCACTCATCTCTTTCTGGCTGAGTATCGTATTTCTCCATATTCATCGCTTATCTGAACTGCATCATGATCAAAACTTAATTTTGGGTCCATCTAAGATCTCATTAGAAGCCCTTTTCCTTTTTCCATAGATTTTAAATCTCGCATATCCGGGATTGATATCAGCCAAATTCTTCTCATTATCGACTTTTATTGCAGCATCGCTGTTTCCATTTGTATATTTTAAAACTTTTACAGTCAAATCAACGTCAGTTTTTCTGAGGATCTCTTCCTCCCTATATCAACAATATAACTCATTGGCTTTTGTAAGTTTCACTTAAAAAGCTTCGTCATGTGTCCAGTAATAATCCAGATTCGAAATTCACCGTTTTACCAAGCTCCTGATTAATAGTAAAATCGCCGAACCCCTATCTTTTATATAGTAGCTCCTGTAAACATCATCCTTAAGAAGAACTCCATCTGTAGCCCTCATTAAATTTGTTTGTCATATAAAGTCGATTCCATACTGTATCCTAAATTGACCGACTTCTTTCCACTTTTCATACCTTAGGGTATTTGCAACATTGTAAGAGTCCATCTGAAAGCCATTCCTCATATGTCCAAGGGAACAACTACCCTGTCGCTCTGGAGAATATCCTTACCCGCTGTTGCTATTGCCCAGATCTGTAGTCATTTGAGAATTTCAGTACGCAAGAGTTTTTCAGTGGCTTATTTCCAGCTGAAATCGAGCAAATCCACGTGCCTTTTCAAAGGTCCTCCGTCAGTAGTCAAATCCCCATATACCAGTTCCCTGTCACTATCTGAGCCAATATAAGAACAAAAGTGGCCTCAGCTGCAGGCTGAAGATACCATATAATGTGGAAATTTAAACCATGTCCTCCGGCAGCTGGTTAATTTGAGTATCTTTAGCACAATCACGGATAAATTTTCAGTTCCCTTATATTTACTTTATAGTTTGCTCTGTCATGGCTCATTAGTGAACCATCCACTTTTATCGTTAGCTCACTCGTGATACCTCCTGGGTTTCTTCTCCTCCACGTAGCTCAAATCCATTGTCATAGCTTTCGAGACCTAATATCTAGCTTTTTGTATCCATGTCAAAATAACTTCATTTGCTATAGTCTGTGTACCTGACGGTGCAAAGGGACGTTTCCTAAGGCTGCAAAAGGGACACTCTGCAAGCTTTTTCTAGATTACCTGATTCTGTTGAAATGTCTCTATGTCAGAAGTACTCATCATGCGTGTGAAATGGAGTTCTTTTCTCTATGTCTATTACTGAGTTTTTCTGTTTCAAGATTTATAACCTCTTTCCGTTCGCTTTTCCTCTTCCATTTGCAGGCTACAGAATAGTGAGACATATTTCTATATTTTATTTCTCTATTTTCAACCCTTTATAAAGTTTTGATACGTAAATTACTTTGCATAATTTTGCTGCTACGACAACAAATGTAAAAGACTGTTATTAATGCCTTTGTGTATCTTTACTACATTACCAAAACTAGTTAATGTATTCGATTAATTTTGTTGTATTTCCTGTTATATATAATATAAACAGCTGAGAATTTTGTTGCCTAGAGATAATGGTTTTCAAGTATAATTTAATTAAATACTGGAAATTTTAAATCAAAACGAAAGGAGAGATAGTTACTATAGTATTCTCAGAATTATGAAAAATTCATTTTAAAAGCGTAGTACACTGCCTTTCAGTGCATGGCCAATGTACCTTTTCAAAACTTAATGCCGCACTGTGGGTTTCCAGAAAACTTGAAAAGTGTGTATCGAGTCCGGGACATCAGCTTAAGGAAGCTAGGGTCTCGAGAGAAGGTGCTCGAGGTTCTTCCAGCACAAAGGTTGCAGACGGAACAGCAGGGAGAGCTACTGAGAAACCTGAGATATCAGCTTACACTTTGAAGTTGGCCTTAAATTAAAGGAGATAGATTAAAAAGTAAGGGATACCTGTATTTATGATAAGGAAACAAAGTTATGCTCAATGTAGCTAATGACGCAGTGAGCCGCTATGACCAAACAAGAGCCAGGATGTGCAGCCCTTACAGACTCCATGCAGACGGTTCACCACAAATGGAAGTCTTACCGCCGGGCACTCTGTCACGACTTCTTCTCTCTAAAAATCCTTATACTAAAAGTGTTCAGAAGTCAAGTGATAGAATCGAGGAGATGCTTACCGTCTGAGATTTGTAGAGGCAACAGGAGCACAGAGGAGTTTCGTACTCGTGACAGACCTGGCTGCAGCAAACTGCCCACTGTTACAAATACTCTCATTGAGTGGGATCTATGTCAAATCCTTGAAGAAGATAGAAAAGGTCTGCAAAAGTAGTTATCTAGGAGATAAAGTGGTTATAGGAGTCGTAAACTGAATTGAAAATGTTCTAGGAAAGATAGGAAAATCACGAGCTGTCTATAAAAGAAAATAAAAAGCTAATGTGTGAAAACTATATGGATTATCTAGATTTTGGCAGTGTAAGGCAGGAAATGAATTTAGGAAAGCCAGTCTGCTCGAGGTCTTTAGATAGTTTTGACTTTTTCCTTGATGAATGACTGTTTTGTATAAGTAAAATTTTTAGTAGAGTGAGATATGGTTTTATATATCCTGTTAATTTTTGCTATTTTGAGACATCCCTTTTTATCTTTTCATATTTTATAAATATTGTCAGTCATTATGAGGGTATAATGTTAATGACATTTAGGAGAGTTTAACAATGAGAATTAAACAAAATCTTTTTCTCAGTAATATTCTGTTTTATACATCCAATGTAAACTACAATGTATTTGTAATTATGGATAACAGTGCAAAACAAAATGTTGAGAAGCATCAAAGGACTTAAGGAAGTTGGCGATAAACGATTATTCAAAAGGGTATGCTTATCCACACATGACTCTTTCTTTACCTACAGAATACAAACCCTGGAGCATTGAAAACAATAATAGGCGTCAATAAAATTGCAAAAACATTACCAGCCTTTCGAGGTAAATTTCACAGATTAAGAAAACTGCGGAAACTGGTTTATGCTTGATGCTGAAACAATGCAATAATACAGGGACTGGCGGATGACAATGACATGTAAGCCTTAATACGATATCGTGCAGCTGATGCTACAAGTTCCGACCTGGGCAAAATCTATTCCGAAAAGGTAAAATCATTTCAATTTGCTGCCGGTTCTCCCAAATGTGTTTTATGAACTTTGATCCGTATATACACATGCTTACTCCAGAGTCCGCTAAAACAGATCGAATGCTGGAAAATATGATTTTAAACCTTTCAAGTCAAAAGTTATTGGAATCGGATCGTCAAGTTGATGACGTTTTAAATTCAAGGCATGATATAATTTGCACCGCCAACTTTAAACTAATCATCAAAATACTGTCTCAAATATGAAAAATACAAATGCAATATATAGAAACTATCTCTTATTCATTTGCTAGAATTTTCCTTATATAAAACAGTCTATTTCTATAAATAGTGTCAGTAAATTGTCGGAAAAATTCAGGTTGTTGGCTTTTTCTCAAAGTCTCATTTCCTGCTTTAACATTGGTGAAATTCTAAATAGTCAAAAATCTTGATCCATTATCCGTGAGTCGTTTTCTCAAAACTTTTTAATTTGAATTATCATTATGTATAAATTCTAGCTCTTTTCACTATGTTGATGTAATCTAGTAATTCCATATCTTCTTCAGCCGATACTTAGATACGATACATCTGTCTTATACCTAGATAATTCTCCAGCTCACCTTCATATCTTACAATATTTACTGTTACTTATGAGTACATTCCTGTTGAAACGTCCGGTAGAAACTCTATGTCAATATTATCTTCTGCAAGTTCTTTTCTTATACTTTCACAGAAATCCTTTCTAGTCTCCTACTATTTCTTCCTGCAGCAGCTCTACACATATTCAGAGAATCCTCTCCTGTCCTGAAAACCTTATCTATAAGTATTATGTCTATTGTAAAGGAATTATACTCTTTACTGAAAATAACGGAATTCCTTCCAGGTTTTCATCTGATAAATCTACATCTCCTATTAAAATCCCATCTGTATGCGCAGAGCTTCAGTAAATCAAGGCATGAAGTCAGTCGTCCCTGTACGCATGATGTTCCTCCACGTGGGACAGTCCTTCCTTACAGGCCTCCTCAACTCCTCCCCTTTACAAAATGCCATTGTTCTTATCCCATATTGTATTTCAAATTCTGTTCCAGTAAATATTTTTGAAATGCCTGTAAATCTTTCGGAGGATTGTGCAGAGCTACATATTGGAGATTTGCATTCTTCAGTTTCTGTATATTCCAAGTTTCTTCTTCTGTGCATCGTACTGGCATTAAGAACAACTTTATTTTCCCTGAAAGACGTAAAATTTTCATCAACAGTAGTGCCATCACCATGCGGAGATACATTTGTAGTCATGTGTACATGTATTTTAGCTGCTCGTTTATATCAGCTATAAGATGATTGTGTTCAGTGCAGAGCCTGATTGTGTTTCAAGCTCCTGACTGGCTATCAACTGACTAACTTCGAATACTATTAAAGTAGTAAACATATCTCAGCACCTGCTTTTACAGCTTTCCATAATTTCTCCAGTCTTTCCTGTACTTGAAATGAAACTGAAAACCCTGTTCTCAAATGTCATATTTTCTTCTATCCTGCCTATATTACAGACTTTAATTTCTTTATAGTTCCCCACTACTCTTTAATTTTATTTTTCTGAACTGATTTTCCTCTAAGTCTTCCTTCATTCGAATATATATTCAGAGTTAACTTTCTGTTCTTCTGTTTAAAAGATTTATAAGTTCAGTGTACTCCTCTTATATCCGCAGAATTTTTATAATCAGAATCTGTTTTTATGAGTTTATATTTCCACCTCATATCTTCGACTTTCTTCATTCCTCAGTTATTTCTTTTTTATCATTCTTATTTAGGCATCTATATTATGGGACTTCTTCACCTGGTGTTAGTTGTGTATAATAATGATTACCATAAAATCATTAGGCTTTTCACGGATCTATAACTCTTAGATTCTGCATTTTGTCAAAGAACCATAAGATTCTGGTTCCTGTGATCAGTGTTCCATGTCCTGTGTCCTACTGTTTCTCTTGAGTAGCCCTGAAGGCTGTGTCGTCAAAGTCCCTCTTCTCCATCCTGAATATAACTGTATATCTGGGGTTTTATAAATTATCAGTGTTGTCTTATCAAAAATTTAACATTATCATCACCTTCATTTATAATTACCTGTTGCCAATTTTGCCTTCCATAGGCATTTGAAACAATCCTGCATGACAGTACTCCTTCATTTAGACCATGTGAGCCTTTTCATCATAGAACTTCTCCCTGAACTATATTTTCTTTGCATTTTATAAAGTCTGTTAATATTATCTCTGGTATTACCGACAATTCCAGTTGCGGCTGTTTCATTTTATAATGTATTTTGTAAAGTTCAGATATAGTTCTTTTTAAATTCAATTTATCCATAAAATTTTCCTTCAGATAAAAGTATCCAAATCCAGAAACACTTACTATATCAATTCCCAAAGCATATAATCCACATCTAAGATATTTTGTGAAGTTTTGGGCTCATATGTAGGAGTTTTCTATTGGCATCATACTTTTGTACCCTATTTACTTCAGTCATTTTCCGTTAGATTCATCATCCTTATCCATATTTATCATTAAAATGTTGTTGCGGATCAGTGATCCTCACTGGTGTTTCAAGATCCTTGCTTAGACTTTTCCTTGTTGTTTCCTTTAAATTCCAGATAGTCCTCACCGCAATCCGTAGATTTAATTTCTTTTCTAATACAATTCCATTGTTATAATTTGCTCACCATTTTGTATTGCTAGCTAAATCAATATCTAGTGTGTGGTAGCCTTCTTTTCCTTTGGCTCTTTCATACCATCCACAATTATAATTATTTATACCCACTTGTTTAATTTCATCCTTTATTACTACTATCTAGGCTGAAGGCCCTACCTTTACTTCACGCCTTTTATAAATTCATCAAAGAATTTATTTCCTCATTGCCGCTTTTCCTTGGCTTTAGTTTCAATGCTATGATACAGGAATTCACATTTACTTTTCCTTCCAGATTTCACTAATCTGAAAATATTCTCATCATGGTTTGTTGCTTTTGAGTATGTCATGTTCCTTTTCCCTTCAGATCATCTGTTTTCAATTTGAGTTCCATTTCTTATAAATTTCTGCATTCTTAAATTCATCATGTTCCGAACAATACATCCCTGATTTTTAAAAGCTTTGAATTCAAACATCATCATTTCTTAGGCATGGAATCATCAAAATTTTCGCGCTTACCGGAAATAGTTTTCTTATCTGGTAGGAATATATATTAAAGAAATACAAGTATATTAATAGAATAAATAATATCTTTTTCATAAGATGCCTCCTGATTTATAATTACTTCTGATTAACTTATTTGGTTGATAGTCTGGCTTTTTATGAGTTATCCCGAATCCCATGCGTAGGCTCCCGGTCTTTCAGTATACTCATGCTTTATATTCAGATCAAAGTTTTCTTATGAGAGTTCCTGTTAGGTTCTCATAAAAAATCATCTACACCGCAGTCTATTATTATGTGGGACTTTGTTCCTATAAGTTTATGAAGCTATATCTTTATGTTATATTCATTTCCAGTCAAATTAATAACTTTTTCTATCCCCCAGTTTCTCTGTACTGTTCAGGATTCATTCCACCGCTCATACTCTCCAATATTTCCAAACACATCCTGATTTTTACTAGCCCTATATAAAAAGGCACCAGAGCCTCCCATACTTAATCCAGTTATTGCCCTGTGTTCCTTGGCCTTGTAAGTAGAGAATTTGAATCAATATAATCAACTAATTCCTTTTGATACAAAAGTATAATATTTTGAGTCCTTTTTAAATTACTGTCAACACACCAGCTGTCATAATTTCCATCTGAGAAACCTAAATAATACCATACTGATCTGACAATTTTTGATTGATGTTTTTCCGGATAGTTTTTGTTACTTCTGACCACCCTTATAAAACATAAATTGTATTGTAACTTTATCTTTAGAATATCCATCAGGTAAGATTACTGTTACCGATATCTTTTTCATTGATTTGCTGTAACTTCTTCCTTCTCAGCAAAGGGAAAATCCTAAAAATGAACATATAAACAATAACATTGCTAATATCATTTATATCACTCTCCGTATATGTCTTCTATTCTCTGTCATGTCTACTCCAAATAAATAAGTTAAAACAAATCCTCCTGCATATGCTCCTAACATTGCTATTATAAAGTACATGCTGTACGGAACTACTATCAGTAATCCAAACAATCCTGAAACTCATGAGAAATAGTTCTAAATGGGAATAAAAGCTGCAAGTAATCCTCCGATCCTGAACCAAGACATGCTGTAATAAATGGTTTTCCTAGGAAGAGTTGCATGCACATTAAAGGTTCCTATTCTCCATTATACCTACCCGAGGCATCCCTTACCATTGTTTTCAGTGCTCTTAGTTTTCACGTAAAGTGCAATTCCGGCACCAACCTGCTCATCCCACCTGCCATCATAAGTATTGGGGCAGATAGTTAATCTCTCTGTGGGTCCTGTCGGGTCATTCAGCAGTGCGACGAAATTAGTGTTAATGCAGTGAGCCCTACTACTAGAGGAAGAATCCTGCCTGCCAGTATATCCTCCAGTATTCCCAATTTATTACATAAAATCAAAGAATATTAAATATTCCGGTTGTTACAGCTGTTCCTTAAAGGCTGGATTATTACAAGGCTATAAACACCTATTATTAAAGTTAAAAGCGGAGTAAAAATGTATCAAGCATTACTGGAACTATTTTCTCACCTCCAGATATGCCATATTATACCCATAAATGTGATGCAAAGCAGCCCTCCCATTCGGTGCAAGGCTTACCTGTGAAAGGCAATATAACTGCACTTTTATCTTCAACTTTAAAGAAGAGAAGTGCAGGATTCGCTAACAAAATTGATCCATAATTCCACCAGACTGCAGTTCCGCCAAATTCCTTTGCAGATTTCATTCCTACGTATGTTACAGAGATATCCAAACATAACAAATCCAATACTTCTTATAGCGTGAACCACCCATTATACTGTACTGTAAGCATGTCATTACATTCTACAACATTTGTAAGTCCATTACAAGCCCTGCTCATAATTCCGTAACAATGGAACAAATATATTTGCTATTTTCTGGAGAAATCTCTGAACAGGCCCGTTATGTTTCTGCTTATTGGCTTTTTATTTTCCTTTGCCACTTCTTCTTACATTATCTGAAAAATCTAAGGCATTCCTGTAAGCTTTTGAAAATTCTTCCACTACTGGAATTTACCTTTCCGGGTCCCAAAACAATCTAGACGTTTCAAACTCCACAACATTAAGCACTCCGTCAACCTTTTTCAGTTTTTCCACATCTGCATCTTCTCTGACTTTAACTCTAAGTCTTGTCATGCATACTGCATTTGAAGTGATATTCTCTTTTCCACGAGAATATCACTAGATTTCTTACTGTTCTGCGTCCAATTCCGTCTCCTTCTATATATTATTATTTTGTATCCATATGTAAGCGAAAAGAGTGATTAAATCCTGACCAAAATCGTAATCCATCACTCTTTATTTCTATTTTCCACAAAAGAAAATTTTTGCCAAGGTTTAATATAGTCTATTAAAAATATATTTCCTTCTCCGAAAATTCTTCCTACAACATTTGATTTCCCTGTTTCTCATTTCATTTTAGCTATCATCAGTTCTCGGCATAATGATCCGAAACTCACCGCTTTTCTATAATTATGTCCCCTTTTCTTATTATTTCAGGAGCATTTGAAAAGCTTTAAATTCATGCCCCTTATATTTTACCCTGCTGTTTGATGAACAGATTAAGTTTTCAGGAGCATCTCCCTGCTGTAATAAATTCATCAGAACAATTTTCTCTATTTCAGGAATATTTTTCTTCAAGTTTACTGAAAAACTACCATGTCCTTGGACTTTTTAAACTCTTGAGTTCTTCATCGTTGGATAGCAGTTGAAATAATAATGTCATCTATCATTTCCAGAGCTATAAAATGCTAAACTGAACTATCATCGGTAAATCGGTGCATTTCAGTGTTGGCAATCCTGAGTTACCTGTGCCTGGTCCAAAAGTGTTTTCAGCCTGCGAAGTTATAAATGCCGCCGTTCTTAATCCATATGCAAAAGTTTTCTAGTACATTTCTTAAGGTCAATCCCAATCCCGTATAAATATGTGGATAAAAATTAGCATCCTATCAGATTGTTTTTATTAGGACGATAATCCATAATTGTATCAATATAATGAGTAATATTGCTCATATTTATTTCTATTTTCAGATTTTCCTTGTTAAATGTCATTATGCTTTCCTGTAACTCTGTAAATCCAATATCCAGTCTGATTCCGTCAGCATTCATTTTCCTTGAAAAATGACAAATCATCTTCACTGATACCCAAGTCATTGAAAACTTTAGATTACATCGAAAATAATTTCGATCCTTTTTCTTTTGCATGGTGATTTATCTTTTGAATTTTTCCAGAATAACTTCCTTACTTTCATTTACGAGAGAAGACAGCTAAATATACGGCTGAATCCAGACTTCTCCTGCTCTTTATCAATATAATCTATTACTTCCTTTTCGTTGTTTTTCAGGATAAATTGAAATTTAACTTTCCCATATTATGCTCTTCCTCCTTTTTAGTTTCAGTACTCTATATATATTTTTCTTCAGAATCACTCAATTTTATTTATTTTCGTCTTAATTATCCTGTCAGAAACATAATCATACGTTTTTATTATAATGTATAAAATATATTACATCTATAAGATTCAGCATGAAATTCTCGAATAAATTGCCGCACTTCTTACAAGTCTTCCCTTGAGATTACATAGAGATTGTATTTACATACAAAGCTTTATTATTTCCGTATCCTGTTATTGAGACAGTGTCGATTTCCTTATCCCGAAGTATTTCCAGCAATATCTATTATTTCCTTTGTCAGACCCGAATAGGATACCAGTATTGCCAAGTGTTTCCTGTCACTGTTTATAGCCGCTGTACATGCTGCAGGTCAGGCCCTTCAGCATTTACAGTTTTTCCTGCCCTCATGAACTTATACTGGGCATCAAGACACACAATATGTAAAGCACCTATTCCATAAAATCCAGCACATCACTTTTGTTATTAAATCTGCTACAATATTAATCATTTCAGTTTCCTGTAAAAGTTTTTGTCTCCTTAGGTGCACTATACTCAGTTTTGTCAGTTTTCAATTACAGTTTTGTATCATCCCTTTTATCAACATCTCCAGTATCAAAAGGTAGTTCTTCCTTTTCCATGTTGATAACTTCTTCCAGCATCTTTCATTTTTAAATTCATGATCCACTGAATCCTATTTTCTGACACATTCTTGTACACTTGCATTGCTTGTATATGTTTTTGCAGAAATAATATTTGTATCCAGTTCCCTTATATTTCTGAAGTTTTTAATTATATATTGCGATGTATTCTTCATTTTCAGTAAAATCCTTATTTTCCTAAGTTTTATCAGAATACTCATGGATTAACCTCGCTACATTGTTATCATATTTTTCCAGTTTTTCTGCTGCTGTTTCCTTGTCAATATTTAACAGTATCATTGCTATTGCAGCTCACATCATTTGAGCTCCAGAACTTCTGATGTCTTTTCATAATCGCTGTTTGTTGCTTTCATAATGATTCTTTGCTCTTTCTATTAATTTCTGATTTGAAGTTTTAACATCTACCATATATCCTGAAAATACTTTTCCTATTTTTATCATAACAGTAGTTGAAATCATATTCAGTATCATTTTTGTGCTGTTCCTGCTTTCATCCTTGTAGATCCTGTAACAATTTCAGGGCCTACTATAACTTCTATCGGATATTGGCTAACTTTTGATAAGTCAGAATTTTTTGAACATGTTATGCTTCCTGTAACTGCCCCTATGCTGTTTGCATATTCTATAGCCCCAGTACATGAGGCGTTCTCCTGATGCAGTAAGCCCTACTAACTACATCATTTTCAGTAGTTTATATTTATCAGGTCTTCTTTTCCTAATTCCTTACTGTCTTCTGCATTTTCCTTTGCCCTGAATATTGCCTCATTTCCTCCGGCTATTATTCCCTGTACCTTTTCATGGGAAACCCCGTATGTTGGAGGACATTCTGAAGCATCCAGTATTCCAAGCCTTCCTGATGTTCCAGCTCCTATATATATTATCCTTGTTTCCTTTGTATAATTTGACAATATGGCATCTATAAGGCTGGAAATACTTTTCAGTTCCTTTTCTACACAGAATGCAACCTTTTTATCTTCTTCATTTATCCTTTTTATAATTTCAAAACTGTCCTGCAGTTCAATATCCTTGCTATTTGGATTATTTTCTTCCGTAGAAAGTTTATTGAGATCAATCATTACCTATCACTCCTCTCTACATAATTATAACCCGCTTTTCGCTAAAAGGGAATATGTGTGAAAACGATTTTCAGAAACTGAAAAATATTTTCCAAATAAAAAACACACTTGACTCAGGATATATTCCTGTCAGGTGTGTTTGTTTTACTCTTCTATTTCTCCATTATTTCTTCCTGTGTTTTTATATTATATCATCTTTTTGAAATTTACTCTCTTTAACCTCTACACTTTATTCTAACATATAATCCTTTTCTCCATAGAAGTAAACTTTTATCCTATATATTTTAGTAAGAATTAAATAAATTCAGTACCTCTTTATCCCTTCTTTTCTTCCTCTCTGAATCCTCTATCAGGTCTCTCAAAACTTCATTATATTAAATTTAGACTTCTAACTAAATTTTGGTGTAGTATCTATTTCAAGTTTTATTTAATTTCTCCAAGCTATAAGATCATTCATATAAATTTCAATACTAAGTTTTTATTTTATGTGTTAATTCTCCAACTTTTATATTAATTTGTCTTATTTCTTCATTTTTCTGAATCTTTTTCCGTCTGAAGTAGCAGATACAAAATAATAATCTAATAATGGATCAAATTTTCAAATTTTGACTCCATTTTTGAAATTCTTCTTCTATATCCTTTTTACATCTTCACGAAATCTGCTAATTTCTCCGTATACTAAATAGTTAACTATACATAAATAACTTATTAAGGATAAACTATGTGACTCTTTAATATCTTTTTCTATTGTTTAAATTTTTCTTAGTTCTAAAAATTCTTCTATGTAATTCTAAATATTTTTCCATAATTATCACCTACTCTATTTACTATATTTAAAAATTCAACTCCGGTATTCTAGTATCAGGTAAAAATATTTGATTGGTTTCCATTCCTCCTAAATACATCCCACCTTGTGGTGCAACTGGACCTTTATAAATTGTTGTACCTGCTGGTATTTTTACAGTACATTATTCTTTATAAATAAATATATCTTTTTAAATCCTTGTCTTTTCTCCCACCTAAATTTTTCTTATATCCTTATAATTTGTTAATTTATTTTCTCTTTTTATCATATATATAGAAGTTACATACTTCATTCTTAGCATCTCCCGTTACTACTTTCATTAAATACAAATCATCATTTATTTTCAGGGTGAGAGTCAGAAATAAAACTTTTTCTAATTTTTTATTTTTATACAATCTTTCTGATTTTTGTGTTTTCAAATTCAATGTTTTATCTCACCTGACGAGAAATCATATAATAAAGAATGTCATTATCATAATCAAACGGATTTTCTCCTGTAATATTTAAATTTTTCTTCATTATGAGTGGTAAAATCGTATCTATGTATTTCATGATTTCTTGTATATTATTATCTTTTATTAATGGGAAATCATTATAAATATCCACATTTTTCTATAATTTTTAATTCTGTTTTTATCATTTTAAATTATATCTATAAATATCTAACATTGAAGCATTTTTGTTTAGATAAAATGTAGACTTCTCCATCATAAATATAGTATCTATTTCCATCATTACTCATAACATTATGGATTGTCGGCAGAGAATATTCCTGCTTTTTGTGTGTATCTAAAGGTAATATATAATCATACTTTTCAAATCTTTAATATTTTTTTATTATTTACATATTCAATTTTATGTAAAATAATATTTTTATTTTTATATCCTAATCCCGAAAATTTTTCTGAAATATTGCTAGCACCATGCCATTATGTAAAATTTCTAATTCTTGCTCCTTATTATTTTTCTTTAAGATGAACTTCTATAATATGTATAATTCATCAACAACTGATTCCCTATATTTTTACATTTATCAGATTTTTTATAGCAATTACTGAAATAACAGTAGCAACAATAAAATTAAAATAATTTTTACAAATAGATTATTCTTCATTTTATTCCCTTCCTGTCGTATATTATTTAGTGTATTATAAATTAAAATAATTTATAAAAATCCTTTTCCAATCTTTTTTTAAGCTCCAGATAAAGCCTGCAGTATGTAAAATAAACATTATTATAAGGACTATTGTCATAAATAATAAATTATTTTTCCATATTTAACACTTTAATAATACTATCTATAAATCCAAGATAAAAATCTTTTTAAATAAATTCCTGTTATATTGAACAGCATATGTAAATATGCATAACCATATATTTCCCTTCTTATCCTTTACATTTCAGAAAAATATCCCTGATATAAAAGTATAAATTTTCTGTATAAAAATATCTATGGCACAAAGCAAAGATTAAAGCCTGTATTATATTATAGTATTTAGTTCTTTTTCAAAAATCAGATGTCCATTTTCTAAATATTACTTCCTCTGCTATTGGGCATTTATTATTGAAAAACAAAATTTTCCAAAAATCCATGACAAAAGGGCTCTAGATTCCAATGAAAAATTTATTAATTATTTCAGATAAAAATTCATCATTTCTGTTAAAACACAAAAATATTATATGAATACTAAAAATATATCATTTCTTTTATATTTTTATACACTTTTCCCTCCATTAGTTAATAAAAGTTATAGATCCTTTTATTTATTTTTCTCAGTAAATATATAAATACAGAAAAATACCACCAAAAATAATTATTAATTCATTATTTCTTATGAAAAAAATCCTTCTAATTTCTACTAAAAATTTCAAGAAATTATTTTTGTAGAAATGAAGCTATTCTCAATATAATACAGACTTCTACATTTAGAATTTTTCCTGATATTTCCATATATCATTCCTGTAATAAAACTATATAAAATACTCAGGAAAATATTTTTATTACATATAAATAAATAAAAATTCAAGTGAAAAAGCGAAAACAGAAATTGCCTGCACTATATTATAATATCTCATTTTATTTTTAAAATAATAAAAATCCTTCCCTAAAAATCATTTCCTCCGTAATAAATATAGTTGAGATAAATACATTCCCTCAAACAGATGAAAAACAAATTCGTCATTTACATATATCATATCCATTTTTCTATTATAAAAAGATGATGAACATCAATATCTCTATACTAAATAAATTGAAAAATAAGTATATATTTTCTTTATATCTTCTCATAATTTTAAATTTTACCTTTCAATCCTTTTCATTTATTTTAATTTAATTATACCTTATATTTTTAATATTTTTCCATTTGTTTTTATTTTCATAACACTATAAAATTTCTCCCTTTAGCATATTCTTTTTGTATTCTCTCCATTTTTGCAATTTATTATATAATAATCTATCTCAAAAACTTAAAAACAATGTAAAAATCTATATTTTTTTCAAATTTTTGAGATAGTCTATTTCAAAACTATTTTATTTTAAAAGATACAATATTACCAATTTACTATACTACCCTGCCGCTCCTCTTTTAGTAAAACTTCTACAATATTCATATTCTTATCAAGTATGACTATTGTATTATGTTCTTATCAAATCCGAAATACAGTTTTGCATGTTTTTTCCTTGTAAATCAACATAGTTATTTACATAATATATCCCTTTTTTTATTGTCACGATATACTTTATATGTTCCAAAAACAGTAGGAATTGTTCCTGTAGCAGGGTCATCAAGATAAGTTTCTGATATTTTCCCTCCAGCTTTTTCCTTACTTTCATAGCTTTGAACAAGCGAAATTTCCTTTGCATTGTCAGTAACTATGAAAAATGAATATCTGTCAGCCTCGCCTTCTTCATTATACAAAAATATCCTGCTGGCGACTGTCCTTCCGCATTCTCCTTTAAAGATATTTCCAATCTTTTATTTGGACTTGTAAATCTTTCTGCAAATGTCATCATTCCTAATAACAGCATTGACACTAAAATTAATTTTTTCATAATTTGTTTCCTCCTGTAATTAAACTCTATTTCTATATTTTCTTTTAATTTATAATTTATTCTAGCATCTTAAACTGAAAATAAACTGAAAAAAATAATTTTTATACTGCATAAAAAAACATGTGCCTTCAACCCTTCAGTTTTTACCTCCAAGTTTTCTGGTACATGTCCCTTTTTCAATATTCTATTCTATTCCTGACTACAGTTCTATATCTTCTTTTTCTAAGTGTGAGGGAATAATATTACATCTCTTATAGATGCTGAATTAGTCTGCAACATTACTAATCTGTCTATTCCTATTCCCAGTCCTCCTGCAGGCGGCATTCCATATTCCAGAGCTCTTATGTAGTCTAAGTCCATATTCTGAGCTTCATCGTCTCCAGCTTCCTTCATTTTTACCTGCTCTTCAAATCTTTCCTGCTGATCTCTAGGATCATTTAATTCAGAATAAGCATTTGCAAATTCTCTTCCTGAAATAAATAGTTCAAATCTGTCTACCCAGTCAGTTTCTCCCTTTTTATTTTTTGAAAGAGGGGAAATTTCCTTCGGATATTCTATAATAAAAGTAGGATTTATAAGTGTTTCTTCTACTTTTTCTTCAAAAACAAGGTTCAATATTCCATATTTTGTGTAAGTTTTGTCTTTTTCCAAAGAGTGTTCCAAGCTCTTTTTGCTTTAGTAACAGCATCTTCATCGCTTGTAACAGCATCAAAAATCAAATCCGGCAACTTCCTTTACTATATCCTTCATTTTTACCCTTCTCCAAGGACTTGCCATATTTATTTTCTTACCTTCATATTCTATTTCATAAGTTCCGTGTAATTCGTATGTCAGCTTTGAAATAAGATCTTCTGTAATATTCATCATATCCACATAATCAGCATAAGCCTGATACAGTTCCATCATTGTAAATTCAGGGTTATGTTTTACTGAAATTCCTTCATTTCTGAAACTTCTGTTAATTTCAAATACTTTATCAAATCCTCCAACAAGAAGTCTTTTCAAATAAAGCTCAGGAGCAACCCTTAAAAATAATTCCATGTCCAGTGCATTGTGATGAGTAGTAAATGGTCTTGCAGTAGCTCCTCCTGCAATTGGATGCATCATAGGAGTTTCAACTTCTACAAACCCTTTTTCCTCAAGATATTTTCTGAAAAATCTTACAATCTGGAATCTTTTTCTTCATAGTTTCCATAACTTCCCTGTTCATTACAAGGTCAACATATCTCTGTCTATATCTTGTTTCAACATTTGTCAGTCCATGGAATTTTTTTCGGAAGTGGTCTTATATTTTTAGACTGCACTTCAAAAAGAACTTGCCCTCAATGTCAGTTCTCCTGTCTTAGTTCTGAACAGTACACCTTCTATTCCTATAAAATCTCCTATTCCCAGTTTTTATAGATTTCATACTGTTCTTCCCCAACTTCATCCTGCTTTACATAATACTGCAGTTTCCTGTAGAATCCTGAATATGTCCAAATCCATTTTTTCCCATTCTTCTGTATGCAATTATTCTTCCTGCCGTTTTAAATACTTTACCGCATGTTTCATCATATTTGTTAATTTCTTCAATATCATTTTATTTTTCGTATTTTTCTTCCGTAAGGTTCTATTCCTCTTTCTCTCAGTTCTTCAACTTTTTAAGTTTTTCACTTATAATTTTACTTTCATTTGTCTGATTACTCATTATTTTTCCTTTCCAAACTCCTATATTTTATTTTTTTGGTAAAAGGTATAATCTCTGAGACTTATACTGTTTACTGTTTCATTTCTATCTATTATATCATACTCCATTATTATTTTTCCATTATTTAATAATATTTTTGTGAAAATTTCATATTTTGCTTTAAATTCTTTAGTCATATAAGTAAAAGCCGTTACTTTTCCATCTTGAAAACCTGTTTTGAATTTATACTTCCCCTACGGTATATTTCAACTGTGTTTTCCGCTTTCTATTATCCTGCATTTACAAATTCATCTTCATAATGGTATTCCCTTTTATCCGGTAAATTCAGAACTTCTATTATTTCAAAGCTTTTATTATATTTTTCACCGTAAAATCATTACTTTTTATAGTTATTTCCATTGTCACCTACTCATCAGAAACTCATCAAGAAATTCATCAATGTCCTCTTCATCGTCATCATATCCTACAAGGATATCATCTGAATCTTCTTCATCTTCCATTTCTTCAATATCATCAAAATCCTGCTCTTCATCCTTCACTTCATCATATTCACCGAATTCTTCATTCCAGTACATATAATCCTTATCCCTGTCATAATATTCCTCTTCCCATATTTCAAGGACTTCATCTTCTTCATCCTCTTCAAGAAGAATAAGATCCTCCTCATTCGTATCATAAAGAAAACTTTCTTTTATTCCGGATTCATTTTCACAAATTAAATATTTCCTTCTCGTCAACAGTTATATTTGCAAGACAAGTAAAATATTCTTCATCTCCATTGATTACTTTTTCAAATTCTTCACCTGCAGAGTACATAACTCTCTCCCTCCATTTATTTATGATATTTTTATATTTTTATTTATAGAAATCCATCTATATATCTGCTCCATCAGAATCAATCTCATCAGCTGATGAGGAAATGTAAAAGATGAAAAAGCCAGCCTGAAATCAACCAGTTTTCTTAATTCATCATCAACTCCATTTGATCCGCCTATTATAAAATTAATTTCACTATGTTGTAAAGTATATTTTCAATCTCTTCAGCCATTTCTTCAGATGACTTCAATTTTTCCCTTCAGGTCAAAGCAGTATGCTGTAAGAACAGTTCCTCTTATTTAATGCATCGATTATTCTTTCTGTTTCTTTTGTTATAGCCATTCCAATTCCCTTATTATCATCTTCTTCAGGCAGCTCAATAATATTAAGGTTTTGCATATCTTGAAAGCCTTTTTGGAAAACTCTGAAATTCCATCTCTTATATATTTGTCTTTTATCTTACCGATACATATTATATTAATCTTTACCATATTTTTTCCTATTGTCAAAATTTTTATCTTCCAAACATTTTTGTCCAGATCATTTTTGTAAGCTTTTACAATAATAGGTCTTCCATGCAGGGCATGTATATTTCCCCCACTTCATGAGCCCTCCTTACCATGTTCTGCATTTCTCCCATATCAAGTTTCTGACCTGCCTTCACAGCTCCTTTACATGACATTGAAATTATTATATTTTCCCTCAGATCCTTTATTTCGTTTTCATCCTTCAGATCCTCAGAAGCTTTATGAAAAACATTTTTCACATCTTCCCTGAAATCAAATGCCGGAACAGCCCTCAACAGCATTTCGTTATCGAAAAGCGATCTATGTCAAATCCAAATTCACTGAATGTTTCCTGATTTTTCCAGAATAATACTTTTTTTCAACTGCCGTCACTTCAATTTTTGAGGTATAGAAGCTGCTGGGAATTAAGTTTTTACTATAAAATTTATCCTTCAGTTCCTCATACAGTATTCTTTCATGAATAATATGCTGATCATAAATTTCCAGTTCATCATTTTTCTCACAAGAATATACGTATCAAAAATTTGTCCCAGTATATTATAATCAAACTGTCTTCCCTCATGCTTTTCAAATGTTCCTACCTTGTATCCTTCACTTGATTTTTCTATATTAAAATTTGCATATCTTTCTTCTTTTCTGCCTTTTTGAAATATTCTCCCCTTACTTCAGGCATAACTGAATCCTGCTTTTCATTTTTCTTTTCGTTATAAGATACTGAAAAATCTACATTTTCTTCATTTACAGACATTATTTCTTTAGAAGCCACTTTCTTTTTGGCAACTTCGGATTCACATCCTGACTTTCTTCCGCACTGTAATTTCTTTCTGTTTCAGTTTCCACCATGACATTTTCTTCTTTATTTACATTACTATTTACAACATCAAAATTTCCGTCATGAGTTTCAAAAACTGAAAAATTTCTAGCTGTCTGTTTTCACTATTTCATCAGAAAATAAATTGCTTATTTTTCATCCTTATTTTCCACATTTATATTCTCTTCCAGAAGATCAATGTTAGGTTGCCAGTTTTCCCTGTCATTGTGATAGAAAAAAATTCATCTATCGAATCCTTCAGCTGTCTGTATATCGCCTTATCATTGGAAAATTTAACTATTTTTCTTTGAAGAGTGTACATTTACATCTATTTCTGCAGGGTCTATATCAAAAATATTATTGCAAAAGGATATTTCCCTTCATCAGTTTTGTATAATATCCGTCTATTACAGCCCTTTCTATTGTTGCAGATTTTACATATCTTTTTTTATTTATGTATGTAAATATATAATCCTTACTCTTCTCAATATTTCCACATTTCCCAAAATATCCGTATTCGAACTTATTCAGATTTCTCAGGACAGATTTTCCAAAACAGTTCAAGTATTGTGTTGTCTATTCCCCTACCGCTTGTATTTATAGTGGCTTTTACCATCCAGTTCAAGTATAAATGCAACTTCAGTATTGACAAGAGCTGCCTTCAGTACTATATCCCTTATTTTTATTATATTCTGTTGATTCTTTCCGAAGAAATTTTTTTCTTGCAGGGGTATTATAAAATAAATCCCTTACTTCTATTTCTGTTCCCGGATTTCTTGAAATTTCCTCAAATTTCCTTACAACTCCTCCATAGCTTCCTATTCTATATCCTGTATTACTTGCAGCCGTCCTTGTGGTAATAGTCAGTTTTGAGACTGCCGCTATTGACGCAAGGGCTTCTCCCCTGAATCCATACGTCTGAAGGTTGAAAACATCATCCTTTGTGGAAATTTTTGAAGTGGCATGTCTTTCAATTGAAAGAAGGGTATCCTCCTTGTCCATTCCTATTCCGTTATCATTTATTTTTACTTCTGTTCCTCCCTTGAAAACCTCAATCTTAATAACTGTCGCCTTTGCATCAAGAGAATTTTCAATCATTTCCTTAATCATTGAGGCGGGATTTTCCACTACTTCCCCTGCCGCAATTATATTGGATACGCTTTCATCCAATATTTTTATATCCCATTCCTATTCCTTTTCAAAATTAAATTTGGTTCTGTTTTTCTGATTCATTTTCACATTTTCAATACATTTTACCTTATTATTATCTATATTGCAATAATTCCAATTAACAATTCCGTCATATGCACAAATTTTTCTTTTTATTTGACTTTACTTCTTAAAATTACTATAATGGCCATAACAAGTAATTATAGAAAGGAGAAACACCTATTATTTTACATTTCTGTAACTTAATGTGTGACGATTTTATGAAGAGGAAAAAAATTATATTATTTTTTATTATTTTTTTATACTGATATTCTCATGTGGAAAAATAAGGCAAAAGAAGAAAAGGAAAAAACGATGTAAATATTGCAAGAGAAAACGAAAAAAACTGGAAGCGGAAAAAAATACAATGGCTATGTCCAGCTCTACAACCACCTTTTACAGATAGACGAATACACAGGATATTATTTTTGAAGTGGCGGGAACTGATAAGAAAATGAAAAGACCCGAAGAAAAAAATAAATATTCCTTCAATTGACCAGTCAATTATCGATGCAGCTAAGGAAAATATTGCAAAAAGTACCTGAAATGAAAGAACTTGATAACAACTCTGAGGGAGCTCTTTCCAGTCCTATCAGAAATGAAGACCTTGACTGATCAGATGACAGCTTACTATGGAGATGGGAATTATTTCAAAAATAAGACTTTTTACGGGAAGAAATGCATGTCAATTTTTTAGAGATAACTAAAAAAATACCGTATTCTTTCAAAAATTTAAGGAAGCTTTTAGCAACCGTTCCAAAAAGCAGAAAAGAAAAAAATCGCTGAAAAATTAAAAAGAAGGAAAAACTTATAGAATACGATTTAATGACATTTATAGATTCATGTGAAGAAATACTGGATGAAATCCAGAGGAAAAAAATATCTGCTGAAAATCTTACAGATGCAGACCTTGCTAAATTTAAGGAACTTGAGCAAAAAAATGACTGCTTTCCATGGATAAACTTAAAAATTCTGCCGAAAACCAGGAAATGTTAAAAAGGAGCACTATCATAGCAGTGATTTTTACATCTTTTTCTACTTTATACTGAAAGATTTAAGGAAGCTATGGCAAAATTCATAAACAGGGTTGAAAAATAAGGAAAAAGTTAGATCCGAAACTTCTCCAGAATAATCCTTTCCCTGAAAAATGAATCCGGAACCCCTGAAAATGTATTCCACGAATATAATGAACTGATAAAGGAATATAATAAAATCGCTAAATAGAAATAGATTTTTTTAATATATCAGGTAAAAGTTTAGAAAGTAGGATAATAAAAAGAAAAAAATTTATAAAAAAATATTACAATAATGTGGTACAATAAAATAAATTTTATGGAAATGAGGGCGATATATGAAGTTTGAAACAAAAAGCAATACATGGACTGAAAGATACAGAGAAAGGGAATTGTGAATGGAACAATACCATTAATATGAGCTTCCGCATATAAAACTAAAAAGTTTTGGAGAACCTCAGGATTTTCGAATATGGGAGAGTTTCCAACCCAACTAGAAGCGAACTTGAAAAAAATTAATGGCTATTCTGGAAAATGGAAAACATGGATATGCCTTTTCTTCAGGAATGGCGGCTATTACATCTGTATTCACAAGATTTAAGGCTGGAGATCACATAATACTTGGAACTGACATTTATGGAGGAACATACAGAATCACAACTGATATATTTGGAAAGTTTAATCTTAAATATACATTTGTCGATGCTACAAATCTTGATGAAATAAAAAAATGCCGTAAGACCTGAAACAGTGGCTATATTTATAGAAACACCTTCCAATCCGCTACTTGATATAACAGATATCAGAGGAGTTGTTAAAATAGCAAAGGAACATGGCCTTCTTACAATAGCAGATAACACGTTTCTTACTCCGTATTTACAGAGACCTCTTGAATTAGGTATTGACATAGTAGTTCACAGTGCCACAAAATTTTTGAGCGGACATCATGATATCATTGCGGGAATTGTAGTTGTTAATGATGATAAACTTGCAGAAGATGTATGGTTTGCACAGAAGGCAATAGGAGCTATCCTTCCGCCTTTTGACAGCTGGCTTTTTAATGAGAAGTTTGAAAACTTTAAAGATAAGAGTGGATACAGCTCAAAATAACACTTTGAAGCTTCTGGAATTTTTCAGAAATCATTCGGCAGTGAAAAAAGTATATTCTCCTATTGAAGATGATAATAAAGGAAAAGAGATACATAAAACTCAGGCTTCAGGGTATAGGGGCAGTGTTCTCATTTATATTAAAGGATGAAAAAAAGGTAAAAACTTTTTTGAAAAATATAAAAAAATAGCAACACTGGCTCCAAGTCTTGGAGGGCCTGAAACCCTTGTAACACACCCAAGCACAGTAACTCACGCTGAAATGCCTGAAGAAGAAAAAAATGCAAGAGGAATAACTAATTCAATGGTCAGAATTGCAGTTGGGCTTGAAAATATAGATGATTTAATTGAAGACTTTAAAAATGCCCTGGAAAAATAGAAAAGTTATTTTTGTAAATAAATTTAAAAAAATACTCGCTATAAAAATAAAATATGATTTCAGTACTTACTAAAAATGTAAAAATACTGAAATCATATTTTTTATATTGACTCAATTTATTTTTAATTATCTTTTTCTTATTATGTATATATAAATAAATCGCTGTACTGATAATTATAAATCCACCTATAAAAACTGAACAAATCTGGAATTGTACTAAATAAAATATAATCCATCAACATGCTTGTTATTATGATAACATAGTTATAAATTGAAACTTCTGATGCCGGTGCAAAAGTATAGGCATAAGTAAGTCCAAATTGCCCTATTGCAGCAGAAATTCCTATTCCTCCTAAAAGAATAAAAAAACTCGCTTAAAGTCGGCTTTACAAAAATTCATCATCATAAGCGGGAAAGTGCAGACAACAGATAAAAAGTGAAAAGTAGAGTACATTAATTTCCGACTTTTACCTTTCCATTCAAATATCTAATTATCGTATAAGAAAATCCCGCAAGTATAGCTGAAAAAAAGTCCTGCTAAACTTGGAATAATCTCTGGTGAAAAACTTGGTTTTTATTACAAACACAACTGCCAAAAAGCATTAAAAATTATTCCTATAACCTGTTTTTTTATCCACTCTTTCTTTCAAAAAAATATGCAAGCACAGATTGTTACAAATACAGGTGAAAGTTTATTTAACATATTTGCTTCTGCCATAGTTAAATACTCCAGTGCATAAAAGTTTGCCACCATTCCAACAAAGCCAAAGAATGATCTTCCAAAAACAAAGGGAATGTTTTCTTTTTCAACTTTTATGGATTCTTTCTGTTTAAACAAAATAAATGCAGAAAGCATAAGGCTCACTGAATTTCTAAAAAATACCTTCTCATAAGTGGGTATTCTCGGTAAATACTTTATTGCTATACCCATAAAAGTAAAACCTAATACGGATACCAGCATCCAAAATACACCCTTAGTTTTATTACTTATCATCACTTCTAATCATCCTCATCATCATCGTCTAGGCCAGGAAAAAGCCCATCTATAAAATCTTTAAAATTATCTGCTAAATATGTTATCTCATAACCACCTTCCTGATTGATATGAACTACACAAGGTTCTCCTTCTTGTCCGCAATCTGAGTAATCAAGAAAAATCATATCATGGCCTCCACTTGAAGTTCCACAAATAGCAATTCCTATATTAGGATATTTCCATTTCTCTATCCAAAATTTAGACCCAAACTCTCCACAAAGTGAGTATCTTCTGGAAGAATCTACACCATATAAACCTATAGCATCAAAACTTCTACTGGCCCAATTTCTTTTAAAAGGTCCTTCAAAATTATTTTTCTCAGTTCTCCTCCATTTTGAATTCTCATTAATGCCTTGTATGATTCCGGCAAACGATATCCCAATTCCTTTTCAACTTTTTCAAAATCTTCATCTGTTGCAGGTTTTCCTAAATATTCTCTTAAAGAAAATTCATCATGATACCATAAAGCCTTTTTAGTACTTCTTCATCAAAATTTATATTTTGCATAGGTTTTTTTATCTCTTTTTTTCTCTTAGCTCTTTTTGAAATTTATTTTTTTCTATCCTTCTAGGTGCCCAAACTTCAGCTCTTTTTATCCAGTCATCAACACTTTTAGGATAATATCTCCCTGATGTTTCATCAATCTCTTTTATTCCTTTTTCTTTTAGCCTTTTTAAACCATTCAAGAGCTTCATCTTCTCTGTTGGAATTATATAAAAGCCATTGCATAACGAATACAGAATTCACCACTTTCAGAATACTCATTTTTAATACTATCTAAAAATTTCTAAAGCTTCTTTATATTCGTCCATATTTATAAAAAGCTTGTGAAGAAAAATAGACCATATCATAATTTTTTTCATCTTTAAACTTCTTGATAATTTCATTAATTTCTTGAAATTTTTCTTTTTCTTATAAAATTACTTAGTTTCTCTATAAGTTCATTTTTCCATAGGGCATACTCCTTTTTAGAATGTACTGACACAAAAATTGGCCAAATTAATTTAACTAACCAATAAGAACCGAGCTTCTGTAAGAAGAAGTAGTTAATCTTTTTATTTGCTATAACATTATACCTATTTTCTTTAAATTTTTGAAAGCTAATTATTTAAAAAAACTTTACTTCCTACTCTGTATACTAGATTTTGGAGACAATATATTTTTATTATTTCCTTTTTATTTTTATTTTATCTTAGATTATTCTTATTGACAATAGCCGTTATTTATGGTAAATTAAGATATAATATTAATCAATATTTCTTGTGAAAAATTGATTTTTATTAGAAAAAAATTGATATAATAAAAGAAATTGAATAATAAAATGAAGGGACACGAAATATATGAAAAAAATAGGAGTATTAATGGTATTGATGCTTGTCGTAATAGTTTTTCTGCGGCAAGAAAAAGTGAAATAGATAAAAATTTTGCCTACCGGAGGAAAAAAGCTGCACAAAACTAAGGAAGTTATTCAGCAAAAATTCAGACAGCTACAACAAAAAAATATTAAAAATATACAACAGAATACTGGAACTTGACAAGGAACTTCTATATTACTTTGAAGACACAGGAACTGAAGAGACATTTCAAAAACCTGTACAGGAAATGACCGTCAACATTCCGTTAAATCAAGCTCTTATTGACAGAATAAAAGGAAGTTGCAAAATCTAAAAAACCTACAGAACTTGATAAAAAAAGCAGGTGAAATGATACCGGTTCTGGAAGAAATGCTTCCTGTTGTTACACAGATGAACGGTTATTATGCAGGAAAACTTTATCAGAAGGATAATTACAAAAAGCACAGGAACTGCATAGCAGAATATTAAAAACTGACTGAAAAAAATACAACACTGTTGCACATGAATATGAAGACGCTTTCCGAGCTAATGCAAGAGAAGTAAGAGAAAATAAAATGCAGGATTTTGTAAAAAAATAAGGAATTTACTTATTATAATCAGTTTATCTTTATTAGAAACAGTGAAGATTTTTGTAAAGGAAATCAGCAGACAGAACCTTGATGCAAAGCAACTTTACAGACGGAAATGCAAAAAGAATTTAAAATTCTTCAGGAAAAAGTTAATAAATCTCTTGATGTTTTTCAGAAAAAAACATTGAAAAAAATAATAAGCAGCTGAAAAAAAGAAGGATTTGAAAAGGAAGATTTTGATTCATTTATAACAAAAAGCTTTCAGCATTTAAAGAGAACTGTTGACGAATTTGTAAGAAAAATGGAGAAAAAGGAAAAAGCTTCCCATTCTGCTTCAACTGACAGCTACTATGCCCAGTCAGAAGAAGGAACTCCTGAGAACATACTTAAATCATACAATGAACTTGTTGCAGAACGTAATAAAATTTTAGAGAAAAAAATCTAAGAAGAAATAATAAAAATGAAAAGGTTTTCAGGTAACGAAAAAAGTTGCTCTAAAACCTTTTTGTTCTATAAATTTTTTTAATTCTATAATAATTTTCAAATCCTGTTTTCCTTTTCTTTGACTTTACTCCAAAAAAATCTCTTTTAATACATTATTTGTAGTGGAAGATACCGATAAACACGTTTATCCTTTGATTTTACTCTGCCTTCTAATATTTTTCAAACTGAAATTCATACATTTTATCTATTTTTTTCTGAATCAATCTCCTTTAAAAAGTTTTTCAGCTTCAGAAAACTCACCAAGTCTTCTATATGCTTTCAACTTTAATTAACAATATTTCTGTTCTTTCAGCCTTATTACCTTTAAAATCAGAAAGAATCTTATCTGCATACACTAAAGCCTGTTTGAGCTCCCTTTACAGTAGAAAGTCCTCTTTTCATTATAAACATTTTCCCAGAGCTCATTTCAGGTTCATCCATGTAAAAAAAGACTTATTGATTTCCAGAATTTTTTTATCAGCTTTGGCAAAAAGAACATCTATTTCATTGTTTTTATCCAGTTCCCGATATAGTTTTGCCTGACGTAACAATTGCTGTTTCTCAATTTCCTTCCCCGTTTTTCTGTCTTCTTTTATTTCCTTCTGTAAAAATTCAAGTGCTTTTAGTCATAATCATTTTTCTTTACATTTTTCATCTTTTTATTTCTTTTTCAAAAATAGTATATCTTCCATCATAAAGTTCAAGATTTGCAAGATTATAATAAAAATTCCGCAGTCTTTCCAAAATCCTTTTCTGATGTTTTTTTCGAGTAATTTATTCATTTTATCATATTCTTCTGCTTCAGAATATAAATTTGCCAAATTCCACATTACTTCATAGTCTTTTTTTCAGCTTTTTCCAGATAGCTTATCCCCTTCTGCAATGCTTCCCTTTTTATCTCTTTTATTTTTCTGAATAATAATGATAGGAATTAAAAATATGTTTTTCCCTATTTCTTTATCCGAAACTCCTCCCAGCATTTCATAAAATCTTGCCAGATAGTAATATTTATTTGAATTTCTAGGTATTTCACGATATTCTTCACTGTTAATAATTTTTTTCATATTTTTAAGTTCCTCTTCAGTAAATTCATTCTTAAACATTACAAATTTATTTGTCGGACATTGAGGAACGTATGAACCTTTCAAATTTCTCCCCCAATCGGACAAACCTTATGTGTTATCATCAATGGCACACAAATATACTTAAACTTCCCAACAGAAGTTCTCCTAAAATCATTCTATTTAATTTCAATTTTCTTTGCATTTTTTATCCTCCAAATCTCCAGTATAATTTATATGAGTATATTTTTATCAGATTTAGCTTAAAGTAAACTGAAAAATTGGAGATATCCATAAAAAAACTGCACCTCCTATCTTGTCTCCAAGACTTTGGGTGCAGTACATTTTTTATATTATTTTTTTCAATTTTTGAATCAGACTCTTCATTTTTATTTCATTTTTGAAGAATTTCTTTTCTGTCTGAACAGCCATTCCATAGCAGACTTCATATCATATGCATGTTGCCAAGTATAACGGTGATTCCCATTTTTTTGTAAACTGTATAATAAATATTATATCCTTCTTCTATTTTACTTTGAACTTCTTTATTTACTTCATCTTGATTTTGTTCAGCATCAACTGTCATTCTTTGAACTTTTGCACCATTTTTTTCCAAATAATCTGATATTTCAGTCAAACTTGGATAAGCTCCGGGATCTCCTTCTGACGCAACAAACCATATATTTTGATTTTTCATTGGTTCTGTTACATTTACATCCCATTTACTCGCAACAATATACGAACCGCCAAATAAATCAGGATATCTTGAATCCAATGAAATAGAAGACATTCCGCCCATTGATTGTCCTGTATTATAAATTCTATCTTTATCTATTGAATATTTTTCAGTTAGACTGTTTATCAATTCAACCGTTCTGTCCAGTTCAGGACCATATTCATAATTATCATTTACCGTTACTACTTCATATTGCGGCGCTAATACAAAACTAGGATGGTTTTTCTGCCATTCAGGACTTGCCCAAACTGTAGCACCATTTCCTTGACTTAATGTGTACTTAGTTTCAGAAGATACAGCTCCTGCATCATGCATAAATACTACCATCGAATATTTTTTTAGATGGATCATAATTTTTAGGCATATACAAATTATATTTCAAAGTCTTCCCATCTTTTCCAGTAAATACAAATTGCTTGAAATCTTCTATTATTAATTGTCTTGTTTTTGTTGAAACTTGTTTTTCCTCAGAATTGTAAACTTTTCCATTTACAGTTTTTACACTTCCTGTTTGAGTTACTTCCGCTGTAATTGTTTTTTAAAGGTTTTGCATCACCTTTCCCACCCAACGTCGGTCCTTTTTTTGTCCTGTTGCTTTTTTTCTTTTCCATTTCTTCTTTAGAGTGGTCACTTGCCTGAGCTACCATCGGTAGTCTTTTTCAATTCCAAAATTACATATTTCCCATTTTTGATTTTTCTTCATTTTTTCATTCTGCTTACTTACATATGCTTTTTCAATTTCTCTGCCTTCTACTTTATAATCTGAAACAGAAACTGAATTCCCAGCAATTTCTTTTGTCATATGTTAGCACAACTGCCGATAAATTTTCTCCATCTCCAAAACACTTCTGTTATCGCTTCCACATTTTTAATATTCCTGCAAAAGACAAACTTGCAATTCCCAATAATCCTATCATCATTTTCTTTATCATCGTTTTTCCTCCAATTTTTTTGATAAATCAATTTTTATCAACTTAATGTGTCATATTTGTGACTATTTACTTTAATTTTTCTTTGCCCTGACTTTTTTTATGGAATATACTGCATTTCTGAAAATTACAAAAATCTTATTTAAACAAGTGATATTTCAGTTATTTCTAAAAATACCCCTAAAGAGTACTACAGTCTGATGACTATAACAAAAAAAGACTGGAAATTTCAGTCTAATTTGCTAACGTTTTATTTATCTTATTATCAAAGTTACCCTTTTAAGGGTCTACCTTAAGGTACTTTTATTATATCAGATTATTGTATTTTATGCAAATCCATTTTTTATCCGAACACATTTTTGTGCCGGGCTTATTTTTCAGCTGGGAAGAGAAGTTAATATATAAGTCCTTTTTCTATTTCTTCCATATAATTCTTTAAATTTTTCCTGTATTCCTGTGGCATAAATTCTTCAAATTTTTATTAGTTTCAATTGATTTAATTAATATTCTTCTCAAATCTTCTAATGTAAAAATCTTCCGGTATCCAATCTTCAGGAATAAAAAGTTCTGCATCCTCTATTTTATATCTGTATTTCTGTACTTCTTTTTCTATACCCTTCAAGTCTAACATTTTTATGAAACATTTCTGCCTCCTGTTTTATAGTTTTTCTAAAAATTTGAACATTCTTGATACATTGTATTGTAACATATAATGATAATTTAATATAATAGCCCAGTCCAAAAATGGCTTTGACCAATGGCAATAAAAAAATAGGCCCGATAAAAGCCTATTGATACCCCTAAGGGTAGAGGTCTGAATGATTAAAACAAATTATAGCTGATTAAAATGAAAATCAGTACAACTATTATTTTAAGCATAGCAGTACCTCCTTATATTAGAGTTACAAGTTTTGTGAAACTTGCGAAATTATATAGCAAAAAAAGACTGGATTATTCCAGTCTCAATTGCACAAATTTTTATTTAACTCTAATATAAGTACCCTTTTTGAGGGTCTACCTTAAAAGTAATTCTATTATATCAGAATATTGTATTTTTATGCAAATCTATTTTTAAAATACCTAACCAAAGTAGTAAAAGGTAGTATAAATACAAAAAGAGGATTGCAAGAGATGCTATTGCTCTAGGAAGAAGTAAAAAGAATTCATTTAAAAAAATCAAAAAAATCCCAAAAAGCTTCTTTTTCTATGTCTTTTGAGCATATCTTCTGCTTCTTTTTTTAGTCATTTGAAATTCCTCCCTTGTTTTTATATATTATATCAGATAAAAAGGAAAATATGAAAACGGGAAGGTAAAACAGATAATAAAAATATATCGGATATTTTTCCACTGAATCAGGAAGCTATGAAGTCACTGGTCGAATATAATGCCAATCCCTATGATATAAACAATTAAAATATATATTCAAAAGGATATAGAAAGACTGAGAAATGAAATAGATAAACTTAATTAGGCACAGGGTAAAACCTGTGTTTTTATATTTATTTTTGATACATTTATGATACATGTAGACATGATTTTATTCAAATTTATATGATTTATTTCCAATTTTATGAAACATAACAAAATCACTTCAAAGGCTTGAATATCCTAAAAATACTAACAGAAACGGGCTGAAGATACCCGTTTCTTAAAAGGAGTTTATGAAGAAGAAAGTACTTAACAGTCTGAAAGCCTGTAAAATCAATATCAAAAATTTATCAATAGGGGTACGCTGGGGCAACCTGTAGAAGAAGCTAGTAAAATCAGTACTTTAAGAAAATGAAAAAAATTATATCTCTTTTTATTAATTTTTAATCAAAAATCAGCCTATGATTCAAAAGTTAAAAACATAATACAAGGGTGGTAATTTCTTTACACCCTAAAAAGATTATATGATTGTTACAATGTAACATTGAAGTAACAATATAGTGTAACGTTGTAACAAAAAGTGACAGTGACAAAGTGACAGCGTTACAGCAAATGAAAGCAGAGTAACATAACAATTATGAGCTTTTTCATAGTCTGACTGAAGTAAAAAGAAATATACTTGTAGTCAAAACCACATATAAATATAGTATATTTTTGAAATATCAAAAATACCCCTCTTAAGAGCCACTTTTTAACGTGAAGTTATTTAGCCATACTTTTATACCTAAAATGAAAACGAAGTTTATTTCATAGCCCCTATTAGCTTAAAAACGGAAATAAAAATGAATAATTTAATATATTAGCCCAACACAAAAATGTGTTTGGCTATAAAAAAAGCGTATGAGGAATTATTTTTCTCAATATTGATACCTTCGCCCCAGGGAGAACGTACAAAAAGGGTACATCATTATGAAGAAGGGTATACATCTGATGGACTACCTAACTGAAAAAAAGGACGGCTAATTTTTCAGCAGTCCTCTATGAAAAAGAAGTTTTTGAAAAAGTATAAGTATTATACTTTAACAAAAGAAAGTATAAATATTATATCAGATTATCATAAAAAAATAAAATAGAAAAAGAATTCAAGCCTAATCCTTCAATAGCGGTTATTATACTTAATTAGTGATATTGTACTTTAACATGATCCGAAATAAAAATATCGCTTCAACTAATTTGAATGAGTTAGATAATAATACACCAGGAGCAGAAAAATTAAAATAGATATAATTATAGTTAATATTATACTTAAAGTTATTAATTATATATACTAGAACTTAAAAAGGTACTTTGAAACCTTTTTGAGCCTGAGGGTCTGGCGAGTCCCGGAAAACATCTGGATATGAATTTTTAAATTTCAGTTCCGTTCCGTTTTTCAGATTAAACATTATCAGAAGCCAGTAAATACAATGATTAATTTAATTATATCAGAAATAAAAAAATTGGACTAGTAATATTATTACGAGTGAATAAATTAAAAACGCTTTTTAATTGCCCCTAAAAATTAATTTAAAATAATCAGACAAGATTTATACCAAAAATGAAAAATAAATAAAAATTTGGGGCAATTATGAGCCTAGAATTGAAAATAAGATATAATTTTATCATCATGTAAGCCCAACACAAAAATGTGGACAGATAAAAATAGTTTATTCAGGATAATAAAAAATAGGCCCGATAAAGCCTATAAAAACACCCCTAAGGGTATGAGGGTACTAATCAGTACAGGATTCTTTGAATCAGTAGGAAAAGCTACCAAAACAAAAACAGTATACGCATAGTACACCTCCTAAGTTTATAAATACGGGCGGTGAACCCGTTCAAAAAATATTATAACAAAAAGGCTGGAATAATCCAGCCTAATTTGCTACCTTTTTTTATTTATAAACTTAGTTTTTACCCTTTTTGGGTCTCCCTAAGGTAATCTTATTATATCAAAATATTGTATTTTATGCAAATCTATTTTTAAATAAATTAGTACAAAAATGAGCCGACTGAGTTTTATTTATGCCCAATCCATTTTTGGCTTGGGTATTTTATAGCTGATACAAAAATATTTGTTTTCAGGTCGGAAATATTTTTCCGATTAGGGTCGGGGTATTTTTCCCGTACCTGTCAAAAATGAAATGAGCAAAAATATTGCCCATTTATAAAATAATCTGGCTAGCTATATGTTGGTAAAAAGTAGGAAAAGAATAGGAAAAAGTAGGAAAAATACTAAGTTTTTACTAAGGTTTATTTTTATATTGCTTTTTAACGGTCTAACCTTTGGTTAGGGTGCCAAAAGCTTCGCCTGAAGTTTTTAGGTTAATGTATTTTTCTGAATCATTTAAAATGATTCAAGATTTTACTACTGAGAAAACTTGAGAAAATCTAATATAAAAAGGGTGTAGCTTTTTAACTACTCCCCTAACAAATGGTTAGTGGGTGAACAAATCGTTCACCCCTCGGAAATTATTCGAACCTTCAGCATGAGAACGCCCAAAAAATCATTGGGGGTTAAAGCGATGACCTCATTACTAATGATACCAGCGGAAAGTTCCGTCGGTTGTTTTTGTATTGGTTACTCAAGTAACCAATAAGTTAAAAGCAATGACCTCTAAAACTGGGTGGAAAAATTCCACTGAGCTGATTTTTCAGCTAGGGCAAAATAATCTAAGTTAATGACGTCCGCCAGAATGACACCACAGGGCATAACCAAATTAAGTTAACCAGCTGAAGTTTCAACCTGATACGGAAATTTTTCGTAGCAGATAAAGATATTAATTTATTCGGAATCCTCTTCATTGGCTGATGCTTCTTTTTCAGTGTCTGAAAACTTGCTTTTTCCACCTTCCGTAAAAATAAAAAGACAAGAAATTTTCAATTATACTTTCTACTACTTGCACCAACCAATAATTTCAAATTTATAAATTGGTTATAATCTAATGCAACTATTTCTTCTTTATTTTTAATTGTTATAATAGGAGTATCCGAAATTTTATCATAATAAGTTAAATCTGTTCGTTCGACAAAATCCAAAACTTCAAAATTTAAAGACATTAATAATTTTATAAACATGTCATAACTTATAAAAGGTCTATTTTCTAAAATAGTATTTATTTCAGAGTTATTTTTAAATCATTTTCTGTTTCTTTATCAATGTAATCTTTAAAATCACTTTATTGATAATTTGAAAATATCTAATAATTTTTAATAATACATCATTATTTATTTTATAGTCTCCATATTCATATTTTTGTAGCATTGAAAGAGATATGCCTAATTTTTTGCGATAATTCTTTTTGTGACATTTTTATTTTCTAATCTTAGTTGTCTTATTTTTTTCGTTTATTTTTCATATTAAACCACCATAAATATTTTTATTTTTATTTTATTTTATCATAAAAATTAAAAAATAAAAAAATAAAAATATTGACATAACTAATTAATTATGTTATTAATATATACGTAATTAGTTATGTGTGCAAAAGGAGAGTGAAAAATGATACAAAAAGAACTTATTAAACTCTAAAATGGTACTTCACGGAAGAACTCAAAGAGACTTGGCAAAAATTTCTCAGGTTGTCCGAGGTATCAGTAAAACAAAAGTTTCAGGGTATTTTAAGATTTAATGTTAATGACATCAAAAGAATTAAGGACTATTTGCATTTAACAGATAGTGAAGTTGTAGAAATATTTTTAAGTTAGGAGGATAGAAATGAAAGTAAACGAAGAAAACCAATGGGAAAAGAAAATCTTAAGATTGAGGGAAAAATAACAAGGATTATAAAGATGGAGCTCAAACAGAAACCCTGGAGAATATGGGATACAGTTTGAGGACAACAAAGGAAACATACACCTGCGATATTTTTGAAAGTTATGAGCAATATAAGAAGTTTGCAACTGATAACGGAATAGATAGAAACGAAATCAGGGACTTTTTAAAGGGGGAATATGACAAAAAAATACTTAAAAATGTAACGGTCTATATCAATGGAAAACCCGAAAAGGTAGACATAAGAATCTACCCCGGTGGGAAGAAAGCGAGTGATAGAAAATGAAAAAGTATGAGACAAGCTTGTTATATCTATTCCTGTTCATAATATCATTAATATTGAACAACAGCCCATTATATGACTATCCAGTAACTAAAAATATTGCTGGTAGTCATGTATGTAGTCTTTATAATCAAAAATCAGATTTGTATATCTGGAACTGGAGAAATCAGATTAATGAACGGTCTATATTTAACATAGGGTTAAAAATGGAGAATTTACTGCCGACAAAATAATCGGGAGTGAATACACTGAAAAAAACAGGTGAACTATTTTTAAGTTAGGAGTGAGTTATTTGGAAGAAATACAACAACGAAATATTTCGTCATTGCAAAAAGAAACAGTTGAAACAATAGAGGAGAACTTATTGAGTGCATTTGGGCATGCTTTTTAATCAGAAGCATAAAGAGAATTAGACTGTATATTTTCGCTGCTGGAAAAAGATTATAAAGTGAGCGATATGCTGACTGAGATAATAACAGATCTAGAAGAAACATTTTTAATTATGGAAAAAGAAACTGAAAGATTTTTAGGAAAATTGGAGTGATAAGAACATGGAAGCATTAGCAAATAAAGAAACTGTTACAAGTCATGAACTACTGGAGCAGATTAATATATTTTAGAAAACAAGAGGGAAAAAGTAAACTGAGAACATTATGACCTCAAAAATCATAAGAAAAAGAATTATCAAAAGATTTTAATGCAGGGAAAAATTTCCTGTATTAAACAAAAAGGATAACAGAGGAAGGGAACAGGAAATATATATACTGACTTTTTCACAAGGTAAAAGGGTATTATTACGTGAAAGCCGACAGTTAGACAAGCTGTAATTGAATATATAGACAAGTTAGAAAATGCAATAATACAACTACAGGAGCAGAAAATAACAGAGGCCCGATATTTAGGCAAGATAACAAGGAAGCTTGAAACTGATAGTATAAAGGGGCTAATGGCTTATGGAAGGATTGAGCCACGCAACCAGTGGAAGTATTACAAGCATTATACAAATTTGGCTTATTCAGTAATGGGGTATAATCCTAAAAAAATAAGCCCAAAAGAGAAGAAATGGCACAGGGCGAACTTATAATATTAGATAAGCTTGAAAGTGTCATAAATATGGAAATAAGTAATAACATAGCCTTAGGTACACCATTTATACTGATTTATCAGAATGTAAAGGATAAACTGGATAAAGTATATAGGGGAAATGAAAACCCTTTTTATACTGGAGCAGGAAGCACAATAATAATTTGATGTTGCAATAAATGACTTTAAAAAGAGGTGTTAGGAAATGAAAAACAGAAAATGAGCAGAGCGAAGGCGGTACGTGAAAAGTGTTTAGATTGTTGTTGCTGGGATAGTGCCGAAGTTAGGGCGTTGTACATCTGTCAATTGCCCTTTACACCCTTTTAGAATGGGTACTGAAAGCAAGACAAGGAAATAAACTTGAAGGAAAAATAGAAGTTGCATATTAAAAATGCACATATCAAAAAGTATTGATAAAGAGCCATTTTTAAACTGATTTTTAGCCATGCTTTATACCTAAAATGAAAACAAGTAAAGACCCACGAGAAAAACAATAGTTTTTCGTGTCAAGAATGAAATGAGAGATAAAGTCATAACCTAATTTTTGAGAGGAAACAAAAAAATAAATTACAATATTAAAATTATATTAAAGAACTTTAAAAACAATAGAAATCTTATATCAAAATATTGTATTTTTTTGACTACAAAAATATTGATATGAAAAAAGTACAGATTTCTCGTGTTCCCTACTATATATATCAATATATAAGTTAATTTCGCATTTTAAGACGCAAAAACTATTAATTTGACAACAAGGGAACAACCTCAAAGCATTGAATAATAAGGCATAGAATATATTTTAAAGGGTACACGAAAAAAAGAAAACAGGGTACACGGAATAAATACAGTAAAAACAAGGTTGAAAGGGTGTTAGGGATTGAAAGGGAAAAAAATTAAAAACTGATAGAAAGAACTTGAAGGAAATACCCGAAAAACAGTATAAGCGTATATTATTGTGTGTAAATGATGAGATAATGAAACAAGAGGAGAAATAAGGAAGAAATTTAACTGTAACAGCCGATATTGTCCTATATGTAGTGACAAGCTTAAGATAAGGGAAAGAAAAATGAGGAAAAAGCTTGAAGAAGCCAAAGAAAACTATTTATTAATGACATTGAACGGTAATAATGTAACAGAAAACAAATTGAGCATGAGATAGAGGACAATAATAAAAGCTTTTATATCATTAATGAGGTCGGGCCTATTCAAAAACATTGTAACTGGCTATATAAAGGCTGTTGAAATAACTTATATCAAAGAGAAAGCAACCTATTTACCACATTTACACATCATACTACTTGTAAAGAACAGTTACAGGAAGTATATTCAGCTGAACACTGACAAAGAACATATAATTGAACAATGGAACAGCCAGAAGAAAAAGTCATGGGCTATTTTGCAGATATTCAGAGCGTACAGGATATAGACAAGGTAATGAGCTATTTAACAGTGAGCCAAAAGAAAAAGATATAGGAAATAGGACAGGAAGAACTGAAGGGATAATCAGAGCCATAAGGAATAAAAAGCGTTTATATTCATATGGCGGTATATTATCGAAGAAGTAACCAAAAAATGCACCCTATTAATGCAACCAAACGAAGTAACCATTTAAAGACTCAAGCCTTTGATAATACAGAGGTTATATAAAGATTGCAACCATTAACAATTGGCGAAAAATGGAAAAATAATATCAACTTATTAGAAAATAGTTAGAACTAGGAAAGGAACAGATGGAAGGAAAAAAAGAAGGGAAATATAGACCGAATTACAAAGAGATATCAAAAATAGACCAAGTAAAAGGCAACCACAGGAGTATATACACAAGTACAAAAATTTGATACAAAAGACAATTATTTATATTACACACTGGTAACAAGCATATTGGGGAAAGTTATATATGAACTTAAAAAGTCAATGAGGGAAGTAAAAAGCTATGAATTTTTATGACGCTGAGGAATACGAGAACATAGCATTTGAAAAGCACACTGGCCGACATGATAACAGAAAATATGGAGTTACAGGATAAAATATATAGGGCTATTGAAACAGAGTGTATAAAACAGGCGAAGGAATATTTACTGGAAGACATGGAAGGGGAAGAAACCGAATGAATAAGAACAAATTAAAAGGTAAGATAAGGGAACGAGGGCTGACATATCAAAAATTAGCAAAAAAAGATTGGTATAAGTGTGACATCAGTTAATTACAAAAGTAAACGGACAGAATTTATTTAATCATGAAGAAATGATAAAAATTAAGGAAATATTAAGGCTGACAGATAATGAGATAATAGAAATATTTTTCATAAGCGGTATAAAATGATAGTAAAAATATAATGATAAAAATAAAAGAGGGCCTTAAAAAGCCCTTCCACTCTCAAATTTATTTTATCATATCCAAGGGTAAAATGGAAGTGATAAACATGAAAAGGGCTAACGGAAAAGGAAGCATTGAAAAAGTAAAAGGGAACTTAAGAAAGCCCTACAGGGTTAGGCTGACTAAATATAAGGACGGAAAAAGGGAAAGAATAAGTTTAGGCTATTTTTTTCGACTTTTAAAAAGAGGCCCATAAGACATTGGAAGAATATCTTATAAGCCCTTATGACCTTGAAATATCCATGATGACATTTAAAGACCTTTACGAAGTATTTTTACAAAATGAAAAAGGATCGTGTAGCAGAAGAAACATTGAAAGGTTACAGGCATACATTCAAAAGGTGTAAGGAACTTCATAACATCTTATTTAAGGATATAACAACTCCACAGCTTCAGTATTTAATAGATACACTTAATAAGGCTGATGGAAAAAGGCTTCTATAGGAACTATGAAACAGACAAAAAGATTTCTGACAGCAATATATAACTTCGCCATAAAAGATGGAATATATAACCATAAACAGAGCTAAGAACATTGACATTATGAAAAGAATCTGAAAAGGAAAATAGGACTGGTATATTTACCAATATTGAAATAAAAATTATGGGATAATATAAATAATTTTGATTGGGTTGATGTTATATTGATAATGATACATACAGGCTACAGAATTGAGGAAATAGTAAGAATAAAAAAAGGAAAAATGTAGATTTTATCAACGGAATAATCAGAGGGGAAACAAGACCGAAAAAGGGAAACATAAAATAATCCCTATCCATAAGGATATAATGGAACTGATACAGAAAAGATATAGCGACAGCAATACTGATTATCTGATTGATAATAGAAACTGGGTTATAAAAAGAGGGGAAGAGAACAAACCTTTAAGAAAAACTATTTAAGAGAAAAATTTTATGATGTCATGGAAGCGTTGGGAATGAGCCATAAGCCCCACGATACAAGGAGAACATTTGCAACTATATTATCAAAGCTGGGAGCTCAGAGAGTGTAATAACTGACCTTATGGGACATACAAGCTTCAAGACAACAGAAAAGCATTACATACAGAACGACATAGAAACTTTAAAAGTGCTATAGGACAAATTGAAAAATAAACTAAAATTTGACTGTACAGAAAATTACAGTCATTTTTGTTATTTATGAATGAAGGAAATTTTTTTCCTAACACATGTTATTGAAAATGATTTCAAAATATTAGAGTTAGAAAATACAATATATTGAATTTATGGGGGTACGCTGGGGCAACCGTAATTTAAAAATAATGTATTTTTGATGTTATTTTTATAGATTTTTTTCAAAAATGAAGGAAAAAATAAAAAGAAGTAATTGACTTTTAAGAGTAATATTTTCAAGGTTTTATAAGGCATTATGAACAAAAAGAAACGGGCTGAAGATACCCGTTTCTTAAAAGGAGTTTATGAAGAAAAAGTTTTTCACTTTTTCTATTGGTCAAGATAAGTATACAAAAATTAATATTAGAAAACTACTTTTCTGTATCTTTTTCAATTTGAGGACATCAAGTCAATTTTTACAAATAAAAACTAATACAAATATGTTAATATTTCCTGAGATAGATAAATATATTAAAAGGTAGGGAAAAATAAAAATGAAAGGTAAAGTAAATATAAAAAAACACTGTTAGTGTTATGTTTTTTTATAGTTTCAGTTTTTACATTTGCAGAAGGTGAAAATTATTATGATTATCAGGCACTTCTGGTGGAGATTCTAAAAGGAAATATTTTTAAGAAAAGAAAATGTAAATGCAGTCAGACCACTGGCTTCAGTGACAAAAGTAATGACATCCATGCTGACACTTGAAAAATAAGAAGTGGTGCCATTTCAATGAATGACAAGGGTCACTATTTCAGATACGGCATCTGTAATACCATACGGTATAAAAACTGGTTGCCGGAAAACAGTATACAGTAGAAGACTTATTAAAGGCAACTATCATAAGATCTTCAAATAATGCGGCATATGCACTTGCTGAGTATGTTTCAGGTGGTGACGTTCCCAGTTTTGTAAGTTCCATGAACAGTAAAGCAAAACAACTTGGATTAAACTCACTCAGATTCTGTACTCCTCATGGTCTACCACCTGGTGATACAGGAACATGTATGGATCAGGGAAATGCAAAAAGATTTATACGGATTGGCATTAAAAGGCTATTGAATACAAAGAATATTTAAATATTTCAAGAAATGCAACAGATTATATAGACGGTGGAGAAATACAAATTAAAATCTACAAATGCCCTTTTAGGTAAAAGTCGGAGGAGTTGACGGACTGAAGACAGGATATCATAAAGCTGCAGGTTCCAATATAATCTTACTGCTCAAAGGGAAATGACAGGGTTATTGTAGTAATTTTTAGGTTCCAATAAAGCAAAAACAGAAATGCAATAGGAGCGGAAGAAATAAATAATTATTTTGCTCTTTGGCGGAAGACCGGAAAGCTTCAAAAAAGGAAAAGATGGAAATTTTTTAAAAACCTATGGACAGGCTTGACAAAAAAATCTTCAAATGAACGTAAAAAGATATGGGAAACGGTAAGACAAAAGGTAATAGATAAAAAAATGAAGTTGTCAGAACTGTAAAGATAGGAAATGAAAAAAATATAATCTGTATCCCTACTGAAGATATAGTTGTTTCAGGGGAAACAGGGAATAAAAAAAGTAATTTATAAAGTGAAACTGAACAGTGAGCTTTCAAGCAAGGATAGAGGAAAAAAATTGTAGGTCAATATTCTGCAGATGACGGAGTTAATGAATTTACAGGTTCCCTTATAATGAGATAACTGCTTTTCCGTTTTACATTAAAACTCTTATAAATCAGGAAAGGAGCTACAATATTTTTTATAATATTGCAGAGGAAAAATGTCTATTGGTATTTTTTTGATTCAGGAGTTGGAGGATTAACTGTTTTAAAGGAAGTAAGAAAAGTCCTTCCAAATGAAAAAAATCATTTATCTCGGGGATACTGCAAGAGTGCCCTATGGAGAAAAAAACAAAAGATCTGATTGTCAGATATTCAAAACAAATCGTAGAATTTTTAATAGAAGAAAAAGTCGATGCAATTGTAGTAGCTTGTAATACAGCTACTTCTCTTGCTTTAGATGAACTGAATAAAACATTTAAAACTCCCATCATAGGAGTTATTGAAGCAGGTGTAAGAACAGCTCTCTATACTACAGAAAATAACAGAATAGGAGTTATCGGTACAAAAGCTACCATCAATTCAAAAATACGAAACTGAAATTAAAAAGAAATCATGAAATAGAAGTATATTCAAAATCATGCCCTCTTTTTGTTCCTGCAATAGAAGAAGGAATAATTAAAGGAAAGCTTATAAATCAAATGGTACAGATGTATCTTGATGATTTTAAGGATAAAATTGATTCCCTGATTTTGGGATGCACGCATTATCCTCTACTGAAGGAAACTATCAGCAACATTTATCCCAATATTAAGATTGTCGATCCCAAAAGGAAACTGCTCAGGATTTAAAAGAAATTCTTATAAAAGAGAATTTACTGAAAAATGATGCGGAAAAAAAGGACATGAAGTTGAATATTTTTGTAACTGATGGCAGGGATAAATTCAAAGAAATAGGGATAATGTTCCTAAACGAAAACATTGACCATGTAAACCTTATAAAACTTTAGCTTTTACAAAAATTCTTTTAAATATCAGAATGAAAGGAGAAGTGTAAATTTACACTTAATTTATAATAATGTTTGAATATTTTTTTGGGGAACTGACAATAAAAAAAGATTGATTATGTAGCAATTGATATAAATGGACTGGCGTATAAAATATTCATTTCCTGAAGACATTTGAAACACTTAAGGAAATAGGGAAGATGAAAAACTTTTCATTCATACCCATGTCAAGGAAGATGATATTTCTTTTTATGGATTTAAGACTGAAAATGAAAGGGAACTTTTTAGAGAATTGATAAAAATAAGTGGTGTAGGGACCTAAACTCACTCTTGCCATTTTATCTACCTACAATGTAAAAGATGTCATAAATATTGTACTTGATAATAATTCAAAGCTATTTTACAAAAGTGCCGGGACTTGGAGAGGCAGAAAATAATACTGGATCTAAAGGACAAAAGTTAAAAACTTAATATAATTGAGATTCAGAATGAAAATGAAAATATTTTCAAAATGGAAAAAAATATTATTTCAGATACTTCAAATACAAAACTACTTCTCATGAAGGAAGATATAAAACTGGCTCTGGAAAGCCTGGGATATGTAAATGCCGATGTTTCTAAATGGATAAAGGATGAAGAACTTGCTAACATAAATAATATCGGTGATGCAATTAAGAGTATTCTGCAAAAAATTCAGAATAAGAAATAATAACTAGTATATTTTGGAGGTAAATTTCGTGGCAGGGACACAGTAAATGGGTAAATATAAAACAGCGAAAAGGACGACAGGATAAAATAAGAGGGAAGGCCTTTACAAGATTAGGTAAGGAAATTATGATTGCTGCAAAAAAATAGGTGGTGGAAATGTTGACTTTAACCCAAGACTAAGACTTGCAATAGATAAGGCGAAAGCTGCAAACATGGCAAAAGACACTATTGAAAGAGCAGTTAAAAAAGGGACAGGAGAACTTGAAGGCGTAGAATACATTGAAATAAGATACGAAGGATATGGACCTGGAGGAGTGGCATTTTTAGTAGACGTAGTTACAGATAATAAAAACCGTTCAGCTTCCACAGTCAGAATGAATTTTTTTCAAGAAATGAAGGAAATCTTGGAGAAACAGGATCTGTTGCATTCATGTTTGACAGAAAAGGTATTCTTGAATTTGATAAGAAAAAAAGTTAATGAGGAAAAACTGATGGAAACTGCACTTGAAAGCAGGTGCAGAAGATATTGTTGACAGGGAACATTTTTCAGTGGTAATAACTGATCCGAATGACTTTGAAAAATGTGAAAAAAAGCTTTGGATGAAAAAGGTTTAAATAGTGAAAATGCTGAAAATAACAATGTACCCACAAAATGAAATAGAAATAACTGATATTGAAACTGCAGCAAAAATATTGAAACTGTATGATGATCTTGAAGACAATGAAGACGTACAGGAAATATATGCAAACTTTTAATATAAGTGATGAAATACTGGAAAAGATTGAGAATAAATTAAAATATGTGCCAGAAAACTTGATAGTTAAAAATTATAAAGTTTAAAAGCACATATTTTTTTATTTATAAAAGATTTTTCTCTCCTAATACTTGAAAGAATAGCTTTTATTCGATTCTAATACTCAAAAGCCTGACAAGTTTTCACTTCATTAATTTTAATTTTATTCTTAGTAAAACTGAAATCAATATTATCCATGACTGTTTCTTCATCAAATTTTACCAAAGATGTATTTTTATATCATCGTGATATATAATGTCAAAAATTAGTAGGCTTTTTATCATCAGGATTATATACTCTAATGATTAATGCATCATCTTTTTCTGCTTTTTTACAGTGCTGAGAACACAGTTTCCATTTTTCTGAAGAAAACATAGAAAAATCAAATGGAATATCCTGAATTTCAGGTTTATTCATTAAAAAGAAAAATATCCACATTTTTTTAAATTCTGCAGCCTGATAATAATAGAAAGGAGTTAAGTATTCCTTAGATATATTCGAAATTTTTGAAATTGAATATTCATTCTTTCCAATAGAAATAGCAAAATTAAACTTCAGATTTTTCAGCAGATTTGCATCAGGTGTTTCCCAGTTAGCCATTCCTGAAGCTCTTCCAGGTCTATCTTTAAGCTCTGCTTTTCCCATTTCCGGTGTTGATCTGAATAAAGTGAGTGCTATTGTATCAAATTTTTCACCTGTAATCTGATATTCCCTTACACAATCTGTTATAATGCTTTACATTTTCATGGTCATTAGCAAGAGATACAAAAGATTGCATTGGTTCTATTGTTCTAGGTTTTTCATTCCAGCCATTTTCCCGCCAGTTTTCAACTTCAGAAAGATAAACAGGCCTTCTAATCGTTCCAAATTGCTGGTCAGCAATAGACTCAACACTTTCTATTCCCGTTCTAAATAATACACGTACACGATGTTCTATTGCTCTATTTTTCCAATTCTATATCTACTTTTACAAGAGAACTGTTTTTCCAGTGATAAAGTTACAAAAAAATTCTATCTGGATATTATCCTGTTTCTGTTCTCTTGATATCAGATTATAAGGAATATTCATTTTTACAGAATATTTTTATTTTTATTTAACAGAGAATTTTTTTCTGTTTCCAATATTTCAATTTCAGAATTTTCACTTGTTAAAATTCTATCGCTATAAGGTTCTGAATAATCATAAGTATCTCCTGCATCTCCGGAATCTTCAAAAAAATCAGAAAACCTTCTTTTTCTAAATTATTCTTTTTATCTTTTATGATAATTGAACCATTTTTTTCTGTATTCTTATATTTAGTAAGTCATTTTCAATTTCATTCACTTCAGTATTGCATCTCGTAAACTTTATCAGCAGATTCTTTTTTTCTCATAAACAGTGTTCTGTATCCTAAAGGCAATGTATCTTTCAAGTAAATCAGCAATTCAGTTTTATATATTTCTACATTTTTCCTCTATCCAACGGGGATTATCATTTGTATTGAATCCCACTTCAGATTTTCATTTTATTTTTATTCTTTCTTCAAGCTTTTCACTTTTTTAAAACTTTGCTTTCATATATTACCATCAGTGTCATAAATTTCCACATCAACAAAAAGGAGTAAAAATTTCAGCCTTTAAAATTCCACTTCTTTTTATACGGTAAAAATTATACACCTGAAACTGAAAAATATCCTTTTCGGGAATAGCTGATCCTATTTCCCTCATCTTTAAATCATTCAGATTATCCATTAGAGATTTTTACAGTATCATTTCTATATTCAATACTGTTATTAGTTTCATCAGAGTTACACATACCGATACTGTCATGAGCAGCATTTTCCGCCATAAAGCTTCCCACGCCTTTTTCAAAAACTTTATTTTCATATTCAAAGCCTGATTTATATGCTATTGAACTTAAAAGGCTCTGATATATTCACTATAAGATTTTTCATTTTTTATTATTTTTATCTTCAAATCAGCTCTTGTAGAATAAATGGATTTATGAACTCTGCTAAATTGTCCCGATGTCATTTCCCCTTTTACAGTATCATAGTGAAATCCGTTATTTTTCAGCTTTTTCCATTACATTATCAATAGTTGATATATAAAAGTTACTGTCAGGATTAAGCTCATTAAGTTTTTCTACAATTTCAGGAAGATTTTTTTCTAATTGGTCTCTGATCCTCACCATTATATAATGTCAATGTTCCTATCAGAGATCTTCTGTCAGTTTCTTCCTTCAATTTTGCTATCAAATTATTCAGGCTATCTGCCTCAGACGTGAAAATAAACAAAATTTCCATATCTGTCCAGATACATGTTGAAAACTCTGCTTCCGTCAGGAGCTTCCCAGTAAAAACTCATTTTTAGGATAGTGACTGTCTCTCAGCCCTCTTTTTAAATGTATTGTATTTTATGTTAAAACCATTTAGCAGCTGAGGCATCTGAGCTGACTGACCAAAAAGAGTCAGGCATATATCCTGTTTTCATATATGCTCCGAAATCTTTTGCCCTTTCTATTCCATAATACAGATTTCTTATAATGGATTCTCCGCTTATTACCATCTGATCTGTCTGCGTATACCATGGTCCTATTATCAGCTTGCCTTCTGTAACAAGTTTTTTTATTCTATTTTCATCATACGGATGAAACTCAAGATAATCATCTATAATGGACAGCTGTGCATCCAGAAGAAAATGACTGAAGTTTTTATTATTTTCCAGAACATCAAATATTTCCTTAAAAATGATTCAGGGAGTATATTTTTAGAACGGGAAGTTGTGAAGTACCATTCTCTGTCCCAATGTGTATGGGGAATAATCGGAAAATCATATTTCTTATTCATATTAATACTCATCCACTTCCAGCTTACCTTCTTTTATAAGCTTGTTTCTATATAGAACATTACATACAGCAATTATTACTGAACCTACAGCTATTCCTAACATGTATGCAGGAAGATTTTTTTACTAGAGGCCATGCCCACACTGCTGATTCAGGAAACCATTGTACTGCTCCCAAAGCTATTCCTGAAAATGCTCCTATTACTGAAGAAATTACATATAAAGGAATTGTGAATCCAGGATTTTCAAGTGCAAAAGGTATTGCTCCTTCAGAAATTCCCATGAATGCAAGGAATATTGATGTTTTTCCTGCATCGTAAAATTCACTGTTATAAAACTCTTCTTCCAACTAATTTTTTTATCTATTAAAGTTGAAAGCCCTAGTCCTATTGATGGAGTAACAATTGCTATTGTTCTTGCTGTAATTGGAAGAACTTTTTCAGTAGTAAATCCTAAAGCTACAAATCCTGCAGCCTTGTTTACAGGTCCACCTAAGTCAAAAGCTGTAGTTGCTGAAAGCACAAGAGCGTAAGCAAACTGTCCTGCCGCTCCCGCCGCTCAAGAAGTGCTCTAATTTGAAGATTTATCCATCCACCAACAGGAGTTATTACAAATACCATTACAAACATACAGAAAAGTGAAGACAGTAAAGGTATTAAAAAAAGTAGATTTAAATGCAAGCCAGTTTTTGGCAAATTAATATTTTTTTATTTAAATATTTTACAAAATACCCTATTATCATTGCTATAATAAAAGCTCCTAAAAATCCTGAAGGAACTGGAGTAACTTTATCTAAAACTCCATCTACCATTCCTATAGTAGCCACAGGTTTATTTGCAACATAACCACCAATAAATCCTGCCGCAAGGGCTGTCTTACCACCTATTGAATTTGCCACAAATGCCGCAAACATTGGAATTGCAAAACCAAATAATGTAAATCCGAAACTTTCCATTAATGAGCCAATTTTTAATAGCTGTAAACTCATTCCTGTGTACTGGCCTGTTTTTATAGCATCTAAAATTGATACACTTGGATCAATTTTAAATATTACATAAGGAATTACCTGAGAAAATGCACCAATAAGTCCTCCCATTATAAGTACCGGTATCATATAGGATATACCTGTCATAAGATGTTTATAAAATTCCTGCCAAAAACTGTTTTTCTCTTTTAATTGAGCCATTTTAAATACCTCCATATTTTATTTATTATTTTTATAAATTTTAATTTTACTCTGCTCTTTTTATATTATTTTTATTAAATTACCCTATTTCTTCAAGTATTTCTTCTAAAATTTCTTTTCCTTCCCTGATTGCCTCCTTCAAGGTAATTTCATAAGGGTCATGCCCTTCAAAAACGCTCCATTCCCTGTGGAGTAATTGCCAATGCTAAAATAATTGCATCAGATTCTGCTATATCTTTTTGTAAGTTCATTCTGAATTCCATCTGCCCCCTGTGTTTCTATTTTTAATCTCAACTCCCAGTTCCTTTTGCCGCCTTTTTCTAAAGAATCTGCCGCCATAAATGTATGTGCCAATCCCATCGGGCATGCACAAACTGCTACAATTTTTCATAATAATTCTTCTCCTTATATTAATTTATTTTTTTAATTTTTATTTTACTCAGTAATAATTTTTAACAATTCTTCCTTGTCATCTGTCATTTCCAACTTTTCCTAAACTTTTTCATCAAGTATGACAGACTCATTAAAATTTTTATATGTTCCCCTGCTGAGCCACAGGAACTCCAAGAAGAAATATGTATTTTACCTTTTCATCAGGATCTCCCAGAAAATTTCCTCTTTTAATTTTGCAAATACTATCTGTGGTGAATTTATAAATTCTGATTTTTCCATGAGGAATTGCCACTTTAAACCCTACAACAGTATTTTCCATTTCTTCCCTTTTAAAGACATCTTCAATAAATTTCTCCTTATTAAGTAATTTTTTTCTTCAGATATTGTTTCTGTCATTTTATTAATTATTTCTCTTTTATCTTCTGTTTCCAGATTTAAAATAATATTATTCTCATTGATAAAATTTTTCCATTTTTCTATCTCCTGTATTTAATAAATTTAATCAGCTCTATTTTTTTCAAAATAACTTTTATGATATTCAAATATCTGACATTTCTAAAAATTCCAAATAATCAGCTATTTCTTCAGGACTCTCTTTATTTAACAGTTCATTTTCAAAATCAGGATTTTTTTAAATATCTGTTCAACTCAAGTATCGCCCTCAAATGTTCATCTTTATTTCTTGAAAGCAAGACAAATAACTATTTTTATTTCACTTCCAAAAATCTATTCCCTTTTTAATGTTATTAATGAAAATCCTGTTTCCTTTACATTTTTTAAAAAGCTGGCCATGAGGTAAAATCGTTTTGTCGCCAATCAGAATATATTTCCCATACTGTATAATCTGATTCTTTTAATTCATCTGTGTATTCTTCTTTTTACAAGTCCTGACTCAATCATTGTCTGACCTGTAAATTCTATTACTTCATCAAGATTATTTACTTCAACATTTAACTTTATACTTTTTCAGAAAAGTAATTCTACAAAAACTTTTTGCCCAGTTTCTGATTTTTTTCACCCATATCATCGTAAATATTTTCTCCAAATTTTTCTCATTAACTGTTTTTTTAACTCTGTTTCATCTGATATTTCTTTTATAATATCTAATAACTCTGACAACTTTATTTTTGATTTCTTTTTCAGACAGTCCGTAGTTTTTCAATTTTAGAATATCCTTTTCATTCATAACAGCATTAACTGTTATCACATCCATACCGTCCAGTTTAAAATCCAATGTTGATATAATGATATCAGCTTTTTCAGATAGTTATAATTTTCCAGCTGATTAAAAGGTATTATATCAATTATATTTACCTGAAACCTATTATTAATATTCTCATACAGAAATCTTGAACTGCTATACCCTAATCCGCATACAATTAATATATTAGGATCTTTCTTCAATAGTGTGGAGGGATTATTTCTCATTATGGCTCTTTGAATCATAACAGTGATGAATGCAGCTTCATCTTCATCAAATGATAAATCTATAAAATCAGAAATTATCTTCAAACTTAATTTTTGTCTTTATAAAAAGTTCTATATACTGTTTTTGACTTCACTAAAATACTTTCTGTCAGTTTAAATTTATTTTTTTCATCCGATAAATTGCCGGTTTTTATATGATTAAGCAATTCTTTCCTTAAAATCTTATCCTCTGTAAGGTTTACTTTCAATTTATCACTTAACAATTTTATAAACTGGTCTATCAGGCTTTCTATCAGAATCCAGTTTAAAAATAGGAATATTCAAGTTATATGAATACGAACCTAGAAAAAAATCAACAAAATAATGGATATCTTTTTCTTTAATATTTTTCAATCTTTTTCCAATATTTCCCTAATTTTTACTAAATTCCATAGTTTTTTTGAAAAGAAATATTTCATTCTCAACGTCTTCTTCTATTTCATGGCCATTTTTATTTCTTATCACTGAAATAAATAAAAAAATAGCTGTAATGTTTCAAATGCCTCATCGCTAATTGTCTTTCCCGTATAATCCAGTATTTTTATTAATTGTATTTTTTTAGATTCTTCTATTCTGCTCTTTTTATAAAATTTCTGTATTATTTTTAAGGGATCATATTCTATTTTTCTTTTTCCTTTGTGTTCTTTATATACTCCCTCAATATATTAATAATATATTTTTCTTATATTTATTTCACTTCCAATAATCTTATATCCTCTATTGTTGTTCATATCGATTACAAGTCCATATTCACTAATAATTTTGTTCAATTCTTTTTAATGAATATCTTACGGTTGTTTTACTTAAGTTATATTTTTCCGTGAAATACTGCAGTATAAATTCATTTTTAGAAAGAAATATTTCATAAGATAATATGTTTACCCTTTCGTTTTTCTGACAAAAATATTCCTTTTTCTTTAATATTTTCTACAATATCTTCTATTTCATTTTCTGAATATAAAATTTTTTAATCTATTATTGTTTATTTCAATGATATCTTTATTATTCTTTTCCTGAAAAAAATACATTTAACTCATCAATATCATAACGGATACTTCTTTCAGTTATATTGTATAAGTTTGAAATATCTTTTACCGTAATCTCATCATTTGAATTTATTACCAGATTAATAATTTCGAAATACCTTTTTACCATTTCGTCTCCTTATACTAATAATATATACTGATTTCCATATTTTTTTCAAGATTTTTTTATTTTTTTCAAATTTTATTGAAAAAAATTTTTCCTAACTTTATAATTTTATCTATGTATTTGTATTATTCTGATTTTTTTATGATTTGTATTTGAGATGACTAATTCACTTATTATCTTAAATATTGTTGGATTCCATTCTAAAATAAAGTAAAAATCTTTTTACAATCTCAGTCTTACCTTTTCTTATTTTCAATATTTATGATAACCCTTTAAAAACTTATTCTATAATAATCTTTACATTATTTTTTTGAATCTATACTGTCATTCCAGAAATTCCTATATAATTCTAAAGAAGCAGATATATCTAAAAAAATAACTTTTCATTTCTTTCCTTTAGGAAATTTAAATTTTTAAAAATAATAATAATTTCATCTTCTTCTATCCAGCTTAAATCTCTCATACAGTCATTTAGGGAATCATATGAGTTTTTCTAAAATAAGGAGGAAAATGAAAAACATCATCCATTTCTTTTAAAAACTGCTATTATTTTTTTACATTTTTTTCAAATCAATTTCAACTTCAAATATTTTTATTTTTCAGATATTTCTTGATTTTACCATTCGTCATTTAAATTTCTCCTTATAGATTTTCAGTTGCTGTCTTTTTCATCAATTTTATATTCAATATATTCAAAATTTTTCTTTCATTTTTATTCTTTATAGATAATAACAGTAGAAACGGCATATTCCCTGCTATGTGAAATACTTATCTGTATTTTTAAGGTCTTCTGCATGATTTAGAAGATTATTGTAAAGGGTAACAGTGAGGGCTTCCCCAGCTCATCATTAAGTATTTCCACATCATTTAAAGAAAAGCCCCTCACACCTGTTCCAAGTGCTTTTGAAACTGCCTCTTTTGCGGCAAATCTTCCGGCATAACTGGCATAGGGCTCCTTCTTCTTTTCTATGTATTCTATTTCCTTTTCAGTATAAACTTTCCTTTTTAAATGATGAAGTTCTGTTAATAGCTTCCCTTATCCTGCTTATTTCAATGATATCAGTTCCTATTCCGTATATTTCCATCATTTCTCCTTCAATCTACAGATTATATATTTTCTTGGCATTTTCAGTCGTAACTTTTATTACTTCCTCTACAGAAATTCCCTTTATTGCCGCTATTTCTTCAGCAACATACTTTGTATAGACAGGCTGATTTCTCTTTCCTCTGAAAAGGTACAGGAGTCAAATAAGGGCAGTCTGTCTCAAGAACTATCCTATCAAGAGGCAATTCTTTTACTAGTTCCTTAGTTTTTCTATTATTTTTGAAAGTAACTGTCCCACCTACTCCTATATAGTATCTGTCAAGAAAAGGCTTTGCCGCCTGAAAAGATCCTGGATAGCAGTGAAGTATACCTCCTACATTTGGATATTCCTTTAAAATATCAAGTGTATCCTGTAATGCTTCCCTTGTATGAATAACTATCGGTAATTTTACCCTTTCAGCAAGTTCTATCTGTCTTCTGAAACCTTCCTTCTGCACTTCTTCGGGATCTTCCATCCAGTGATAATCAAGTCCAATTTCTCCTATTGCAACAACCTTTTTTTCACTCAGTGCCAGTTTTTCCAGTTTCTTGTCGACTTCAGCGTTATATTTTTTAATATCTACAGGATGTATTCCAATCACTGCATGAATAAAATCATATTTATTTGCAAGTTCTATACTTTTCAATGAACTTTCCATATCAAAAGCCAATACTTACAATTCCTTCCATCTGTTCCTCTATATTTTTTTCATGACATCGTCAAAATCTTCCTGAAACTGCTCATCATAAATATGTGTATGAGTGTCTATTATTTTGGACATTTTCAATCCTTCCTTTACTGATAAACTATATAATTTTAAATTCATATAATTATTAAATATATCTTTTTTTAATTTTTTTGTTATAATATCCCATTTCCCATTGATTTTTTCTGCTTTTAACAATCATTTCTTTTTCTTCAAATTCTTTTTATGTTATTAATTTTTTCTGAAACTATTTCTGAAATAATATCTACTAGTACTGGCAACCATGAAATTCTTTTGACGAAGCCTTAGCAAGATATTCAATAGATTTTTCCTGTTCTCTTTTCAAATAATTTATTGATTTTTTTCCTGTTCACCATTAAGAATATCATTATCAAATTTTTGGAATTTTCAAATTAATTGTTAAATTTGCTTTTTGAACTGGAAGTATACTCAATATTTCATATTTCATATTCTTCAAGTAACCTTTTGAAACTTCTCCAAAAATTTTTAATCCTACAGCTTCTTTTTCACTATTAATCTGCTGATCGATTTCCTTTATTCCATTAGAAATTTCTTTTTTTGTCATCTCAGTAAATCTCTTTTTCAATTTCTAAATTATTCTGCTCTAGTTCCATTTTTCTGAATTTTTACATTTGGCTTAACTTCTACTTTATAATTTGCCGAAAAACCCTAAACTTGTTGCTATTAAAAAAATAAAATTAATATTTTTCTCATAAGACTCCTTCTTTATAAACTTTATTATATGTAGATTTATTTTAATTTCTCATATCTTTTTGATAATTCAATAGCTCTCTTTTTAGTTGTTGCTATTAAGGATTCTGTATATGCCAGACCATAACCTGTTCCACAAAGTCTTTCTCCATTTACAGTATCACAGAATTTATTTGCTTCAGCTTTTGCCACTTTATCTCTTTTTTTAATCCACGCTCTTTCTTCATCTCTAAGTTTCAACTGTTCATTTTTTGATAATTTTGCCATTAACAGTTTATAGACTTTTATTTAATTCCTCATCCCAACCTTCATAAATAGCTGCTGCAGCATTTTTTCATTTCTGCATTACTTCCTCCAAATGATTTTTCCACACTCTTCTCTTTAATTTCCATTCTAATCATCATATCATCTTTATAACCTGCAAAACTGCTGATTGAAACTATTAAACTCACAGCTAAAATCATGATTTTTTTCATATAAATCACTCCCTAATATTGTTTAATCATTTTTAAATTTGTACTATTTAAAGTTTCTACCCCTTTTGTAGTCCATTGGTTATTAATTTTTCCAGGGACTACCTTCTGGCTATTGAGCTTATATTTCAAGTTATTTGACTCCAGATTTTTAAAATTTCATCTAAAGTAAGATAAAAATATATTTCATGTACTTTTGCCTTTATCGTATTCAGAAAGCTGTGCATAAACTCCATTTTCACTATATATTTTTCAATCCAGTCTCCTGTTCCAGCCTTTTTCTTTATAAGTTCATTAAAATCATTTGTAGTTATCAGAGAAACTATGTCAGGTGTTTTTTTCATCATAAAAATGCTTCTATTTTATCCAATGACAGAAAATTAATTCTTTTTATTGTTATAGAAGATCTTTCCTTTATATTTATAACTTCATTTGTTGAAATTACACCTTGATCATCTCCATAATTTAATTCAAACTTATTTTTTTATAATCCATGTCAATTACTTGATTTACAAGGCCTATTATATCATTTTTCCTGTTTTTCCATTTCTATTTTTGGAAATATTCACACCTTTTTCCTTTGTAATTTTTTTGTAGAAAAAGACATTGCCGAAATTACAAGAAATAAAATTAGTATTTTTTTCATTCTCTATTATCTGATACATTTATTAAATGTACCTATTCTCCTTTCAAATTTTACTATTCCGGATAATTTAAATTTTCCTTTCCCAAATTTTTCCAGAGTTTCTTCCAGATACTTCTTAGCCTCATAATTAGCCATTGGTAAGTTCTGATCCAGATAATTTCCACATTCTATAGCTGTTGCACCAGGAATATCCCCTTTAAATTCAGCCATAAATTTGTAAAGTTCCTTCATAAGTTCAACTATATCCTTTGATTCAAGTTTTTCCTTTAAGTATAAGATAGAAACCTGTTCTGCATCCCATAGGTCCAAAATATACTATTTTGCTCTTTCCAAATTGGATGATTTCTTAAAAAAATGTTGCTCCCAGGTGTTCCATTGTATGCAGTTCTGCAATATTTATTACCGGCTCCCTGTTTGGAAGCTTCATTCTTATGTCAAAACTTGTAAGATAATTTCCATTTATTTCATCAATTCTTGATACATAAAGTCCCTGTTAAGTCTCACATGGTCAACTTGAAAACTTGCTATTCTTTCCATAACGGATTCTCCCTTCATATATAGCACTGTTTCTATACAGTTCTATTCTCTATATTTTTTTATTCTATCTTTTTATATTTCTTGAAGCTTCTATAAGTAAATCCAGTGTCTCCATATAGCTGTATCCTTTTGAAGCCGTACTTTTTGGTAAAAGGCTGGCAGCTGTCATACCTGGCAACGTATTAACCTCCATGAAATAAGGTTTATCTCCCACTACCATAAAATCCACCCTTGCAAATCCTTCACATTTTACTGCATAATAGCTGTCATAGGCAAACTTGTCTATTTCCTTCTGTATTTTTTCAGGAAACTCAAATACAAATTCCCTTGCTCCACCATCTGCATATTTAGATTCATAATCAAAATACTCCCCTGCAACAGCTTCTATTTTAAGTGTAGGAAATACTTTCCCATCAATTACAGGTACACTTATCTCAGTTCCTGGCAGTACTTCCTCCACCAGAGCAGTCTTATCCATTGTATAAACTAATTCAAGCGCTTTTTTAAACTCTTCTTCTGCTTCTACAAAACTTACTCCTATACTTGAACCTCCTGAATTAGGTTTTACTATAATTCTGTTACCAAGTTTGTTCTTTATTTCCTGAAAGTTATATTCTTCTCCTCTTCTTATGGCTACGCCTTTTGCAGTTCTTACACCATAAGTTTCCACTATTTTCTTTGTGAGCTCCTTATCCATACAGAGTGCACTAGACATTACTCCAGGTCCGCCATAAGCTATTCCAAGGCTTTTCCAGAATTGCCTGTACTCTTCCGTCTTCTCCAAATATTCCATGTAATGCTATATATACAAAAATCCAAATTAAGATTTTTCCAATTTTTCAAATACTTCCCTTTCTGAATTTATAACAATATCAAAAACTTCATACTTATCTCTATTAAGATTTTTAATAATTTCACTTCCTGTATTCATTGAAACTTCTCTTTCAGTGGAAACTCCACCTCTGATTACTCCTACCTTTTAATAATTTTTGACATTTCAAACATCCTCTCATTATATTATGATATTAAAAATTATTTTTTTCTGTTCACAAAACTTTTTCAGTTGACAGTTTTTACTTTTACATCCTTAAAATCTTCTTCTGTAAATATATATCTCTTTTCCACAGAAATGACATTCTGCTTCTATTTTCCCTTCTTCTTTAAGTATATGATCTATTTCCTCTTTACCTAAAGTCAGAATTCCTTTATAATATTTTTTCCCTTGTGCAGTTGCATTTATATTCAATTTCAGATTCTTCAAGAATTTCATAATCTTCAACATATTTCTTTACATGGGCTCCTGACATTTCAGCCTCTTCTTCAACTGCAGAAATATCTTCATACAGAAGTTCTATAATCCTTTCAGGAGTAAATCCACCTGAAAGCAGTTCCGTTATGCTTCTTATCTGTCTCAGTTTATCTTCAAGTTTGTCTATAAAAACTGTCTTCAACTCCCGGAAGTAGCTGTATTATATATCCTCCTGCCTTCTCCACTTCATTTCCATCTTCTGAAAGCTTAACTCCTAAAGCAACTACAGACTTTATCTGCTCTGAAATCAGAAAATAATGAGCCATTGTATCTGCTATGTCTTCTCCTGCAATATGTGTAAGTCCAACAAAAGGTTCCTTCAGTCCCATATCCCTGATTACCTGTAATGTCCCGTCTCCTATGAATCTTATCTGACCTTGTTCATTCGTTATAAATTCACCATTTTTCATTTATCAGACCATTTATTTTTTTCTTCCTCAATGGCTCCCAATATATCCCTTTACTTCGCCTTTTTATTTCCTGTAGCAAGCATATTTCCATATGGACCGTCTCCATTTGTCTTTAACGTAATAAGGTCGTTTTCCCCTTTTAAATCCTTTCCCATCATTGCAGTCACTGTTAACAGCTTTCCCAAACAATGTTGTTGCAACCGGATCAGTATCATGTATCTTTTTTTGCTTCCTTTACAAGTTCTGTAGAATCACATACAAAAATCTTGCACATTTACTTGTTCCTCTTATCAGTTTTGATTTATTTTCCATTTTTCCATTTCCTTTTCTATTTTATATATTTTCAATTAAAAATACCGCCCACTTTCATCGCCTATGCGACTTAGAGTTGGGCGATACACCTCTTTATTTATGCTTATTTACCATTATTTTTCTATTTTTGGTTCATTTGGTTTCTGTGTATCTCCTGCATTTGGTCCATCTTCAGATACTCCTGTCTGCGGTTCCTGATCATTATCATCTAAATTACCAGGATTTTTGCAATGTTGTTATTAGTTTTCCAAGTAAAACGTCCATATTTTTCAGGTGTTATTTCTATTTTATTACCATTTTTCTGTTTTTACAACTACAAAATCTGTAGTATAAGTAGATTTTGGAACATTTTTTTGACTCAATAATACTTTTAAATTCATCTTCAGATGACGTACTGTTGTTATTTCCATTAGAAAATGTATCCTGCAGCATTTTTTCAAACATTTTCTTAAATACTTTTTTTACATCAATATTTTTTTATTTCCACCGTAACAACTGATGTATTTGCATCCTGTTTTTCAGTTTTTACTATTTTTGTATTCCAGATTTTTCAAATAACTTTTTCAAAAAAAGCAGCTGCTGTGTCTTATTATTATATTCCAGATGCATATTTCCTTCAGCATCCTGATTTACAACATAGTCCTTAAATGCTTTTTCAATTTTTCTTTTTCTTTAACATTATCTATAAATTTTTGATACAACTGTTTCCGGTTTGCTGCCACAGCTTACAGTTAATATAAGTAACAAAATTCCTATTAGTAATTTCTTCATTTATTACTCCCTCTTCTTTCATTTATTTAATCCATTTTACATTATTTAAAATAACAAGTCAAGTAAAGAATTTAAATAAACTTTTAGCCTTTGAGGGTTTTCCAATTCCTTTTTCCAGTTTTTTTAAAATTTTTTTAACCAGCTCAGGAACTTTACCCATAGACATTTTTTATTCTTAAATCCTCCATATGTTCCCTTAAAGGGATATCCTGACATTTTGCTTCCATCAGGAACATCATTTGTAACTCCTGATCTTGCGGCAATTATTACGTTATTTCCTATTTTTAAGGTGCCCTGCAACTCCCACCTGACCTGCAAGTGTTGTATTATTTCCTACTTCAACACTTCCTGAAATTCCTGTCTGAGCCACTATGAGCAGTTTTTCTCCAATAATATCATTGTGGGCTATATGCACAAGGTTATCTATCTTTGTTCCTTTTTTTATAATTGTATCTCCCTATTGTACCCCTGTCTACACAGGTATTTGCTCCTATTTCAACTTCCTCTTCAATTATAACATTTCCAATCTGCTCGATTTTTATATTATTTCCATTAACTTTTCACAAATCCAAATCCATCAGATCCTATAACTGCTCCCTGGCTGAATTATAGACCCTTTCCCAATTTTTAGTAAATTCCCTTACCGTAACATTGGAATAGATAATACAGTTATCTTCTATTACAGTTCCTTCAAATATTGAAACATTAGGATAAATGACAACATTTTTTCCCTATTTTTACATTATGCCCGATATATGTATTTTATAGGGGAAACAGTAGCAGTTTCATCTATTACTGCCGAATCTTCCCTCTGTTTCTGGAATGGCTGGATTTTTTGGCTTAAAAGTAATTCAGAAGGATAGGCATAAGTTCCCTTGGGTTGCTGCTTACAGTAATATATGTTCTGTCAGCAGGCAGTCCTTCCATAAGAGGAACAATGATTGCTCCTGCATTACATTTATCTATATTTTTTTAGCATTTTTCTCATCAGCTGCGAAAGTAATCTCATCTTTCTGTGGCATGAAAAAGGTGATAATCTAAGAAAACTTAGATTATCATTTCCTTTTATCTCACCTTTTATTAATTTCGCTATTTCTTTTTATATTATACATTTGAAACAACTCCTTTAATATTAGAATGTCTGTCCAAAACTGAAGTAGAATTTTTCCTCCTGTTTTTTGTCCGCCTTTTTCTTCCGGATCAAGTGGCCAACCATAGTCAAATCTTAATGGTCCAATTGGTGTGTTAAGTCTTATTCCTACTCCTACACCCTTTTTTTAAGATCTGCAAAGTTACTTGCATTATGTCTGTCAGGTGTATTTATCTTTCTACCTCCAACTACTGTAGATTTCTGCCAGCATTTCCTATATCAAAGAAAGTAACAAACTGTAATGTTTTTATTTATTTGTGTTCTATTTTTCAACTGTTGCATGGAATTTATTAAATCCTTCAAATTTTCCATATTCGTATCCTCTTAATGTTTCTGCTCCACCTATACTGAATCTTAATGCATCCGGTGTTCCACTTCCTGTAGACCCCCATACAACTCTGTAAGCCATAACGTTTTTATCTTTAAAGAAAGTATGATGATAAGCTCTTAAATCTGCTTTCAAACTGATCATATTTTTCTTTTTATCTTTTTATAAGATCTCCCTTTTTCATAAGTTAAATGTAGAGTAAATCCCTTTTGTAGGAGCATAAGAGTTATCTCTTGAATCATAAATCAGACTTGGAGTAAGGGCAATAAGATTGTATGTATCATTTATCTGTTTTTGATCCTAAAATTTCCTTATAATGATCGTATCTTGCAGACAATCTTACATATATCTTGTCATTCAATCCTTTTTCCTATTGTCCATCTAGTTCCTATTTTTCTTACTTTTTCAACATCTAACGGACCGGCATTGTCATCTACTGATTCTCTCCAGTAAATAGATCCTCCAGCCTGAATTCTTTCAGTATTTCTAATCCATGGATCAAACCAGCTTATGTCAAATGTTTTATCTCCTTTATTTGATGCTTCCAGGTTAATAGATGCTTCCTGACCTCTTCCAAGGAAGTTTGTATCTGCCAGTTTCAGTCCTCCTACTAATCCTACCGATGTACCATATGAAATACTTCCATTTATTGTAGTTGTAGGTCTTTCTTCTACAAGGAATTCTACAGATCTTGCGTTAGGATCAGTTTCACTACCACTTACAACAGGTTCTATTGAAGTGAATATTCCTGTTCTATATAAATCCCTTATTGTTGCTTCTACATTTTTAGATTCAAGTATTTCTCCAGGTTTTTACTGACTGGGATCTTTCAAATATATAAGGTTTTGTTCTTAATTTTGCTTTATATTCTGTTGATCTTTCATTTTTCCCTCTTAGAATTTACCTTTCTTTAAATACAACTGAATCAACCATTCCTTCTGTAAGTCCTATTTTGATATCTCCTTCTTTAGAAACATTGATTGTTTCTATTCTAGCAGTTGTATATCCACCTTTGTTGTAAAGTTTTTATAATTCCATTATTATCAGGATTTAACAGGTTTCCATTTAACAATTCCCCTTCTTTTTATTCCTAATGCCTGTTCAAGCTGAGCCTCAGTAAATAGTGTATTTCCTGATATTTCAATATCCTTTACTATTGGATTTTCTTCTACAATATAAGTAATAGCCACAGTATTGTTAGCTTCTCTTTCTACTGAAGGTTCTACAGAAGCAAAAAGTCCTGTCTGGAATATTTTCTGAGCTCCGTCTATTGCCTCCTGAGGTATAAACTGATCTCCTTCCTTTACCTTAACATTTTTTTAAAACTTCTTCCTTACTTATTTTTTCAAGTCCCTTTACATCTACTTTTGACACTACAAATTCTGTTTTTTGAGTTAAATCCTGAGCTGTTTCCGCTCTTTTGGCAGCTTCAAGCGCATTTGCAGTTTCATCAACTTCCACCACAAGATTTACAGTATCCCCTTCCTGCTGTGGATAGACATTGACATTTGAAATATAATTCAATCTTTTTAATGCAAGATATATTTCACTTAAACTTTTATTAGAATAAACGTCCCCTTCTTTTACAGGAATTTTTTCCCTCAGGAATTCTTCGGAATTTCTTTTCAATTGTGAAAACTGAATAGTTCCAACTTTTAAATTTTCCTTTTTCAGCTGCTTTTGTTATTCCGTTCATTGATAAAAAAATAATGTAACCGTTATAATGAAAGCGTAAATTTTGTTTCTCATTGTCTCCTCCTAATTATTTAGATAAAGTCTCTAATTTTTTTCTATGAAATAATTTTTTTCCATAAATCTCGAAAGAATCTGCTTTTTGTTGAAAAAAATCAACTCCAAAATAATAATTCAAATCATTTTTTTGGTTTTGAAATTCGTGCTTTCATCCTCTTAGTTATGGTTTCTCCACCAATTTTAAGTTCCAATCCTTCTAACACGTTATAGTTTATCCAGGCGTTATATCCAACCGGATTGGATGTATTTCCATTTTCCGTCTTTGTCTGGAACGGGAATTTTAACTGTAAATTCCAGAACCATTTGTCTTTGTAAAGGTTGTCCTGAATGTATAAAGTAGTGGCCCCGCTGTACTCCCCTGTCTTTTCAGATTTCTTAAAATCAGTTGACACAGATACGTTACTTAATCCAAATGTCTCCCCAATTTTACCAGTTACTGGCGAAAAAATCAACTCATTTAATGCAGTATTTATTACAGAGCCTATTACAACTGCTCCGTCCTGGCTCGTATCAGCTGTTTTATTATCCTGATTATTTCCTTTTGATGCTGTGTTAAATGCCAGCAGTGAAACTATCTGTTCCTTTGAAAGTCCTGAATCAGAAGAAAATTCTATAACAGGATTGCTTGGTTTTCCTGTAACTGATACTTCGATTCTTTCCTTACCAACTTTTGTACTTGCATTAAATACTATAAATGGGTCTATTTGAGCGTACTTCCTGATGACTGCTCAGGAAATCTTATTTCTGCATTATTAATTTTTAAAACGGTTATTATTCAGTAAAAATGATCCCTGTTTTATTATAAATTCTCCTGTCAGTCCTACTTCACCATTTTCATACAATACCTTTACTTTCTCCTGAAATACCTCCTTTAATGTTTTTTACAAGAGTCATGTTAGGAATATTAAGCTTCACATCCTTGCTTGTCCTCAAAGTTTATATCTACTGTATACTGTTTAAGTATCTTATCTATTACCTCTTCGACAATCCCTTCAACTATAGTTTTGTTTTTCAGAATTTTTCCTGTTCTTCTGTAGACACAGGCTTTCTTTTCCTCCCCTCCAAAAACTAGGTATTGCCCTTATTTCACCGGACTCTGCAGTTATATTACCAAACAGGTGGTTTTCTGTAAATACTATATCTCCTGTTAGAACTGCATCTATATCCTCACCGTATCTCACTTTTACACTATTAAGAGAGGTATTCAGTTCAAATTTCCCAAGTTCCAGTCTCTTTAGTTCTCATAAAAATCTTCTGGAATTACAGGAACATCAAGGTTTCCATCAACTGTAAATGTTCCTCCGTTATAACCTCCATCAAGCCTGTTTACATTTAGCTTTCTGTTGTCAACACTTATGTCGGCATTTACATTATCGACTAAAGTTATTCCATCCTTTGTTTTTATAATTAAAGTTATTTAGTAGAAACTGTCCCTACTGTCTGCTCCGGTGAAAACACAATATCTATATCTGCTATTCCACCTGCTTCTTTTATATTCTTATCAAGACCAAGAAAATCAAGATTAAAGTTTTTAGCAAGTGCTGATATATTGTAATTTATAGGGGAGAAGTTAAAATATCCGTTTTAAAAAGTAATGGATTTTTCATATTCCAGATAAAACTGTCCTATATTTACTCCCTTATTATTGGCACTGACATCCACATCAAAGGTGTTCCACAGGAAATCCGCTTAATGTTACTTTATCAGAATTAATTGTCATTCCTGTTGAAAAATTTTTCAGGCTTTCCATTAAAGAAAAAGTCAAGAGTTATATCCCCGCTATATCCTTTATCCTTCAAATCCTGCACTGAATCCAGAGAGAATTTCTGATTTTTCAAGTTTATAGTCAATATCTATATTTTGCCAGATCAAACTTTTGTGTTTGTTCTGAAAAAGTTCTTCATCATTATCCCTCTGACAATAAGATCCTTAATATTAAAAAGTTCCATATTTAAAAAGCTTTATCTACATTTCCATCTGAATATTCCAGATTCTGCATTTAATGAAGGTACTTTTATAGCCTTTTATAACTTATATTTACCGAAAATTTACATTTCCTGACAGATTAAACTTATTTAAATCCCCTTTAAGAGATAATTCAGATAATGTTCCCAAATGTCAAATCATTAAATTTAAACAGTTTTGGAATATCAGGCTCCATCAGACTCAGTTTCAAGTCTGCAAGACCTGTTTTTCATATCATAGGTACCAGCTATCTTGATTTTTCCCTCAAACTGAAATTTCCTAAAATTCAGTACACTTCTATTATATCTATTATTCCTTCCAGTATCTCCTATATAAGTTGAATCTATTGTCGTTTTTAGAAGGCTGCAGCATTATACTTTCCGGACATATTTTTCCAGAGGACCGTCTACGTTCATTGTTGCATTTCTTAATATAAAGATTTACTTCAGGTTTAATATTATTGTATACTACATAGTCCTTTCAATTCAGAATTTATTCTTATGTTTCCATTTTTCATATTAAATGAACCATTTGCCTGTAACTTATCATTACTTATATTTGAAATATGAACAACATTATTTTTTTATGTTTAAATTTCCCCGAAACATTTTTCAGTCTCTGATAACCTACCCATAATTCAGACATTTTAGCATTTATATCTAAATTTAGGCTTAGCAAATCATTGATTTTACCCTTAGCGTGGAGCTGTTCATATTCTACAATGTACTCTCCATAAGGGCTATAAAGCTCATAATTACCTGACAGCTTGTCACCATTTCCTGAAATATTCGCTGTTACTCGTCATAGGCAAGTTTAGCTTTATCAAGACCTTTCAGATTAAATCCATAGCTCTTAAAAGTTTTGCAGCATCAATTCTTCCCTTTTCCAAATGTTGTAATTTTTATATGAATGATTTCATATCTGCAGTTGTTATTCCTGAAACTCTTAAATTCTGTCCCTTTTGCATTTACATCTGCATTTACATTGTAGGAACCATTCTTTACATTTACATTTGCATTTATTAAATCAAAATATTTGTTATTTCTGCTTTTTTTAATTTTGCCTGTATATTTCCTGACTGTAAAATATTTTCTTTATTATTAAACTTTAAGAACTAGATTGTTATCTTTAGGATTTACATCATAGGAATTTCCTCCATACTTCACTGTCAGATAATCTTTTCCAGTTGCATTTACATTCATCTGCTGTTCTTTTTGGATTTATATATATAATTTCCTGAAAGTTCACTTTGAGCTAAAAATCTCCCTGTTTACTATATTTTCCTTATTTATTGATGCTTTCTCCTGTTATCCGCGCTATACTGTAATCTGAACCCTCTGTTTGTTAATACATAATTACCATTACCATGTTTTTCTTTTTACATTGTAGGTAAACTTTTGGTACAAGCAACATCATTTTTCACTTTAAATCCGCTTTATTGTTTCATCAAAAGTGGAAAGTTGTATTTTCCAATGTCATAAATCTGTTCCTTGGACATTTTCAGTGATGTTTTTCAAATCTCTGAACCTGTAATTTGCAAGCGTTATCTGAGGTGAAGAAAAATTTACCATCTAATGTAAACTTCCTTCATTTTTACATTTATTTTTCTGCATCAAGTTCTCCCTAGTTACATTTCCATTAGCATTGACATTGAAATCTTTTTATAGCTTTATATCTTGCAATTTCCTTAAATGGAACATTATCAGTGGTCAGCTTCATATCAATATTTGTTTTGGTATGCTGTAGTTCATTTTAAATGTTACAGGATGATTTTCTATGAAGTTTTTGCATCAACTGAAATGTCATCTTTCTGCATATCTATTACTGCATCAACATTTTCAATATCTCCATCAAAATCATCATATTCCAGTGTCCCATTTTTACATCTAATTTACCTTTTACCTTTCATGACACTTTCTTTATGTTTTCTGACTTAACTCCAGATTACCTGTAAGTATTCCTCCCTTTTAGCTTTTATCATATCCAGGGGAACATATTGATCCCAGACTTTCTGTTACATTGACATTTTTAAATTCAAATCCCCAGATGAAAATTCCTTTTTTTAGGATCAGTATTTTTAGTTTTATCAAACATTGATTTGAAAGACTGTAAATGTATTTACCTTCTGAGCAAGATATACCTTTTATACTCTCATGCTCATCACTTCCTTTTGCCTCAAGTGAAAATCCTCTTGATTTTGGAAACTTCCAGATATCCATTTCACATTTTTTTAAAGTTTTCGATATTTTTTCCTTGTAACTTGTATCAGTATAATTTAAACATGGAATTATAGATAATACAGTTTTCCCAGCCTGTTTGTATTATCATAGGTAACCTTTTCTTCTATCATCAGGCTTTTAATATGTTAAATACATTAAACTTATTCTGAGGATATCTGTCAAGATTGACTAGTTGCATTATAAACCTCTATTTCTGGATAATCTTGAAGGAAGCATAAGATTTACTTTTTGCAGTGGCTTTTTTTAGCATCTATTACTAGTATTTCCCTGACTGATCCTTTACTTTTAAGTCATCTATTCTTATTTTTCCAAATCCTTCAAGTTCCACTTTTCTTAAATTCAACATTTAAACCTGAAGATTTTCAGTATTGATCCGAGCATTCCTTTAAAATTATTTGTAGAAATATATCCTCTGATTAAAAACAGAGATAACAAAAGAGGAATAAATGCAAATAAAGATTTTTCTTATATATTTCATTTTTACCTCCTTCTTTTTATCTCATTTTCATATTTATTTTTATCTTATTATATTATATATTGCTTATATCATACTTAGTATTTTTCCCATATTATTAATTTTTAATCAAAATCAATATTCATTAATCCTATTATTCTTTCCAGTTCCTCATAATCATGAAATTTTATTTCTATTTTTCCATTTTCCATGTAAATTTCCCTTTATTTCTACACCGCTTTCAAAAAAATTCCTTAATTTATCTTCCAGAAATAATTTTTCACTGTCTTTTTCTTTTCATGACTTTCTATATGTAGACTGTCTTTCTTTTTCAGAAAAAAATCACTTTCTCCAGTCGAAAAACTTTTTCCCAAAAATCTGTTTTCTGATTATCTGTATATTAATTTTATCAGTTTCATGAAAAATTTTTCTGAATTCAAACTATTTTTCGCTTCTTTTTTCCTATCTGCTTATCATCAGGCAAAACATCTGAAAATTTTTCTTTATTCATAGAGTACTTTTTACTCTTTTTCTGTTTCCCTGACAGAATATCCCTTTTCTATTATTTCTTTTGCAGCAGCTTCTATTTTTCTTCTGATCAGACAGGCTCAGAAGAGTTCTTGCATGTCCATAGGATATTTCACCCTTTTTCACCATTTCCTTTGACACTTTCCTGGAAGCTTTTAAAATCCTCATCTTATTTGAAAGTGAAGATCTTGTTTTCCCTAGCTTTTTCAGAAAGCTTTTTCCTGAGTGTATCCATAAACCTCCATAAGCATCAGATAAGACTCTGCTTCTTCTATTGGATTCAGATCTTCACGCTGAATATTTTCCAGAAACAGAAAGTTCATATCCTCTGGCATCACCGGCACTTATCTCTATAGCGAGGATATTCTCCATTCCAAGTTCCCTGCATGCACGGTAACGTCTTTCCCCTGCTACAATCTCATATTTTCCCGTTTGAAATTTTTCTCACGGTAATCGGCTGAAGTCAGTCCGCTACTTTTTATTGAATCCTTCAATTCGGACATTTTCTCATTATCAAAATATTTTTCTTGGCTGGTTACTATTTGTAACAATCCTGTCAATTTTTAAATTCAGAAGTTTCATAATCCCTCTTTTTTTATAATTTTTATATTTTAAATTTTTATCCGAATTTTTGTATATATTCATAATTTTCTGTAAAACTATTTTCTGCTTACCGAATAAATTCCCTGGGAGTCCCTAGAAGCTGCCCTCGCTGATAATGCACCCATTATTATTAATACAACCAGTGCAATTATGAAGTAGGATCAAACCATACTTTTCCCTTTTATATCAGAATCTACATTCATATAAGTCAGAAGCTGTTCCGCCGCTTCAAAAAAATCCTGAAGAAATCCCTTCCGCCTTCAGTCCGCTCCTAAAATGAAAAACAACAGTTATAAAATGCGACACTGCAATTACAATACTTGAAGCCAGCACAAAACAGAACTGATCCTATAACTCCCATTTTTCTTTTGTAAACAGTGTATATCCGGCTATTCCACCTATCAGGATTACTATTACAGAAATTGCCGCAATATATCCAAACATCCCTATAATAACCCATAAAATGCCACCGACAGAAGCTCCCTAGAAGACTTCCTATAAATCCTAATATGTAATTTTCCTTTACTGAAGCTTTCATTTTCTTTTCTTGTTTTTCAAGTTCCTCTGATTTTCGTGATGACAGTTTTCACATAAATAATGTACTTCAGATTCATTTTTTATGACCTGTGTTGCCTTTATCTCACCTTCCTCAGGTGAAATTCCACAAAAGGCACAACAGCTTACTGTTCCTTCCTTTTTCCAGAAAAATCTGTTATTCTGTCCAGTATTTTTTCAATATCTTCACTTACTTTTTTGAATTTCTTCATGTAATTTAATTTTTATATAATTTTCTTTTTAACCTGTGCTTCACTTATCCCATGAAATTTTTGTTTAACTCATTCAATAAGTTCTCAATTCTACTCCTGTCTGTCTTCTTGTCTATATTTACCTTTTACAATATAATCTCTTAAATCAACTAGAAATACTGAGTATGATAGCCTTTTTATTTTACCCTTTACAGCTTCTATCGTTTCTAAAAACTCAGCTGCTCATCTATAATTTCCAGATTATATTTTTTCTGCTAAAAATTTTTAAATTTTTTCATTTTTATCCCTTTCAAATTTTTCATAGGGAAAAGTATTTCCTGCAATTTCTTCATTTCACAAATTCTTATTTTATCACTCAGTTATAAAGGTTTCTTTGTCGGAATTCCTGTTTTTTCTTGGATATTTCCCATCTGTTTTTCTTTTAATTTTTCGTATTTCGAGTATTATCCTTTCATCTCCGCTTTCAGGAAGATGAAACTTATGTATATTTTCTACTGAAGCACTCAGTTTTTCAGGGCATTTTCTGATTCTTCAAGCTCATTAAGATTAAGCTTTCTGAGGCAGAAACCTTCCGTTTACTTTCAGAAAAAGGTAACATATACTCCAGTATTATTCTTAAATTTGCCATCCTCTGCAGAGAGCCGTATCAAAACTTTCTCTTTGTTTTTATAAGTTCTTCCGCCCTTTCAGAGCTTGTTTTTACATTTTCAAGTTTTAATTTTTCTATGACTTCGTTTATAAACTCAATCCTTACTGAATCTACAAGCAGAAATTCCTTTCAGGATAATATATCGCAAGGACAAGTCCAGGAAATCCGGCCCTGTTCCTACATCTATAATTTCTGCTCTTCCTCTTTTATTACTTTCTGACCAGAAACAGACTGTCAATAAAGTGTTTTTTCTGCCATTCCTTTTTATCCCTTATTGCAGTAAGGTTCATTACCTTGTTCTCTCATGGAGAAGTTCAAGGAAGCCGAGCATTTTTTCCTCCTCATCAACTGAAATTTCTGACTTCAAAAGAAGTTCATTAAAAATAGTTTCTGATTTCATTGTCAATTTCTATATTATTATTTTCCATAATTTCCCATACTTTCAATAATTATTTATTTTAACAGTTAGACATAAAATCCGATTCTTTTTACATTTCTGTAAAATTTTCTACTGTGGCAATGCCATTATTTAAGTATTCCGTCAAGATACATTATCAATACAGATATATCTGCCGGAGTAACTCCTGATATTCTTGAAGCCTGTCCCACATTGTATGGCATTTCTCCTTCAGTCTCTGCTTTGCTTCAAGCGTTATCCCTTTCATACCCTCATAATCAAAAGTCTTTAGGGTATCTTCTTGTCATCCAGTTTTTCTGTCTGTCCATTATCTGCTTTTGCTTTTGCAATATATCCTTCATATTTAACCCTGAACTTCTATCTGGTATTCCGTATCTTCATCAAAGCTGAGATCAGGTACATTTTCCATTATTTCTGCTATATATTTTATATCATGATAGGTAACCTTTGGACGTCTCAGAATTTCCTTTTAATGTTGTTCCGCTTTTCAGGGATTCGTCATATCTGTCAAGTATCTCTGCCAGTCTTTTATTACTTATCCCTAACTTTATATCTTCAAGCTTTTCTATTGTTTCTGCAACATTTTTCTCCTCTATCCTGTCATAATATCAAGGAGCCCCTATTTTTATAAGCTTTTTCAGATAATCTGATGTCAGCATTGTCTTCCCTTAGAAATAAGCCTGAATTCCGACCTTGCAGTAAACATTCTGTATGGTTCAAAAAGTTCCTTATTTATAAGATCATCTATCATTGTCCGATATACGAACTTTCCTGTCCAGAATGAAAAGGTTCTTCACCCTTGATTTTTAAGAGCCGCATTTATTCCGGCTACAATTCCCTGAGCCGCAGCCTCTTCATAACCGCTTGTTCCGTTTATCTGCCCTGCAAGATAGAGACCCTTGACTCTTTTCGTTTCAAAGTATAGTCAAGCTCCTGAGGATTTACAATATCATACTCCACCGCATATCCATATCTCATTATATGGGCATTTTTCAAGGCCTTCTATTGTATTTACTATTTTCTGCTGAGTATTCTGCGGGATAGCTTGTAGACAGTCCACTTATATAAACTTCCGATGTATCAAAACCTTCAGGTTCCAGAAACAGATGATGGCTGTCCTTTTCATGAAATTTTTACAACCTTGTCCTCGATTGACGGACAGTATCTCGGTCCTGTACTTTATGCTTCCATTATACATTGGAGCCTTATCCAGATTATCCAGTATTATTTTTATGCGCTTCAAGGTTAGTTCTTGTCAGATAGCATGAAAGCTGAGGTTTTTCAAGGACTTCCTCATCTGGAGTTCTCATTGAAAATTTTAATGCTGCTCCAACTTCTCCAGGCTGTACTTCAAGCTTTGAAGTGTCGAGTGTTCTTATGTCTATTCTTGGAGGCGTTCCTGTCTTGAACCTGTCCATTTTTAAAGCCTAGAGCCTTCAATGAATCTGTAAGCTCTTCAGAAGAAAGCTCCCCCATTCTTCCACCTTTTATCCTTTTTTCGCCTATATACATAAGCCCCCTTAAAAATGTGCCTGTCGCCACAATTACAGTTTTCGCCTTTAAAATCAAGTCCTGTCTTTTGTTCTTATTCCTTTGTCTCTCCATTTTTCAACGACAAGTTCAGTTACAATATCCTGAACTGTATCAAGGTTTTCCTGATTTTCCAGTGTCTTTTTCATTTCCCTTGCATATATTTTTCCTGTCAGACTGAGCTCTTAAAGACCTTACTGCCGGTCCTTTTTGTATTCAGTATTCTCATCTGGACGAAAACTTTTATCCATATTCCGTCCCATTTCTCCGCCTAATGCGTCAACTTCCTTTACAAGATGGCTTTTTTTGCAGGCCCTCCTACAGAAGGATTACATGACATTACACCCTATATTATCAAGAGTTATTGTAAAAACTGCCGTTTTCATACCTAATCTTGCACAGGCCAGTGAAGCCTCTATTCCTGCATGTCCTGCTCTCTATTACAATAACATCATATTCTCTCATTATTGTTTTTTTCTCCTTATTTCCTATTTAAAATTTATTCCTGTCAGTTATTTATTTCAATACTTTTTACTATATTTTTCCATATTTTTCTGTACTCTATATTATACAGTATTAAATCATTTTTCAATAAAAATAGGGAAGCGTAATCACTATTTTTACACTTTCCCTGTTGCATTTCCTATTTTAAAATGTTAATTATTTAATTATTCAATTATTTCAAATACTTCAGAAAGATTCTGTCTTGTTTTGACAGGCTGTTCTTCATCACGGTAACCGAAACTTACCATATATGAAATTCCATATTCACTAAGATTCAGTATTCCTTTATCACTTAAATATTTCTCAGCCGCTTCCCTTTCAAATCCTTCTATTGCACAGCTGTCTATCCCAAGAAAGGCCGCTGTTGTCATCATATTTCCGAGAACGATATATGTCTGCTTTGATGCCCAGTCAAAAAGACTTCTCTCGCTTTCAAGCAGTTTGAAATGTTTTTCCTGAAATCCTCCAAATCTTTCTTTTATTGCAGTTTTCATTTCTTCAGGAACTTTTTTTACATCCTCAAGCATATGTGCCACATGTTTACTGTCTGCTGTAACTCCTTTTCGTGCAAGAACTATTACAATATGGCTGGCTCCATTCAGGCTGTTTATTGCTCCCCATGCAAACTCCCTGAAATCTTCCTTCATTTTTTCATTTTTCAGAAGCAGGAACTTCCATGGCTCAAGACCGAAAGAACTTGGTGAAAGCCTTGCTGACTCAATAATAGTATCAAAATCTTCATCACTGACTTTTTCTATTTTTATCAAATTTCTTACACGCATATCTATTGTTAAACACATCTATTATTTCCTGATTTTTGATTTCATAAAAGTCCACTCCTATTTTCCCATGTACATATCTCTTAAGAAATACTCTCCTCTATTGAAAGGAATGTTATATCCTTTACTTCAGGATTTACAAGATATCTTTTCTGTCTTTTGGAATAGCACTGTTACCGGTACTTCTTCAGAAATGATTTTTTTCCATTTCTATCATTGCAGGAACTCTTACTTTAGGATCTGCTGTACTCTTTGCTGTTTTTTTACAAGTTCATCATATCTCGCATTTTTATAATCTCCACGGTTATTTTGCATTTTTAGAGTCAAAACAAATCAAGATATGTTATAGGATCAAGGAAATCCCCAGTCCAGTTATGTAATGTTACCTGATAGTTTCTCTGTTTAGTTTTCTGAATCTCTCTTTCCTTTTACAACGCTTAATTTCAAATCAATTCCTAAATTATAGACTGCTCTGAACAAATTCAGATATAACCTTTGTATTTGATCCTTCTCCAAAAACTAATTCTATAGATGGGAACTGCTGCATCCCTTCTTCTTTAAGCCCTTCAGCAAGTAATTTCTTAGCTTCTTCAGGATTGTAATCAGGTAATGAAGTAGGTACTTCTTCAGCAAAGTCTTTTTCCAGTCCTTTTATTCCAATTCTGATGGAACAAATGATTTTACATTCTTTTTCTGAATTATCCAGTGTTTTTCTACAAGCTCTCTTCTTTATTTATAGCCATTGATATAGCTTTTTCTTACTTTTGCATTATTTAAAGGTTTTACGTTAGTATTAAACAGAAGATACCACATTCCTCCGTCATTTCGCCTGTACCAGTTCAGGTTTTCCCTTAAATTCTTTTTGACTGCTCAAGAGTTTATCGCTGTAACATCAACCTCACTGTTTTTAAAGTTGCTTGCCGCTACTTCTGAATCAATAAGCTTTAATACAATTTTATCTGTTTTTAACATTTTTGCATCCCAGTAGTCAGGATCGAAAACAAGCTGTGAATTATGAACCCATTCCTTTTTAATAAATAAGGTCCTGAAGATATTGTCTTATCAGCTTCCATAAAATACTTATCTTTTAACTTCTCCATAGTATTTTTCATTTAACGGCATATACATATCAATGTTACTAAATCATCAAAATATGGAGTCGGCGCTTCTAAAGTAACTTCAAGTGTTTTGTCATCTATAACCTTGATTCCAACTTCATCCGCACTAACTTTTTTTGAATTGAAGGCTTCTCCATTCTTTATTGGAAACAGAAGATTTGCGTTTCCTGACCCTGTTGCAGGATCAAGCGCTCTCAACCATCCTGCTTTTAAAATCCTTCTCGCAGTAATAGGATCTCCGTTTGACCATTTTAGTCCATCTCTAAGATGAAATGTCCATTTAAGTCCATCAGTTGTAGATTCCCATTTTTCAGCAAGTCCGGCCACCGATTTTCCATTTTTATCCTTTCTTAAAAGTCCTTCCATTACAAGTTCATCTACAGTTCCTCCTGGAATATCCGTAGATTATCTGCGGATCAATTGATGAAGGTTCTGTTCTTAAATTTATTGTAATTTCCCCACCTTTTGGAACCTCCTCCACAGGCTACCATGAATATCATCATTGACAATAATAATAAAATCTTTTTCATGTTCCCTCCTTAATTTTTACTTTCATTTTTATAATATTTTTTATTATACATTATAATTTAATATTTTTCTACCTCTATTTTTATTCTTAAAATTAAACATTCTCATATAATAACATCAATATTTTACTGCAATTATATCAGTTTATGCTCAACCAGAAAGGAAGTTTCCAAAGTGTCCGAGCTTATATTCTGTAAGTTCCGATTCTTCAGGGTACAAAAATTTATTTCAGATACATCTCCAACCGGACTTCTCAGATATGTTTCTTCCATTTCCACTTTTTCATGTCTCTTAAAATCCGGATCTGCTATCGGAACAGCGGAAATAAGCGACTTTGTGTAGCTATGCACAGGATTACTGTATACATCTTCAGGTTTCCCCAGTTCTACAACCTTTCCTCTGTACATTACTGCCACCCTGTCTGAAATATATTTTACCATTGACAGGTCATGTGCAATAAAAAGAAGTGTAAGATTACGCTGTTTCTGTAATTTCTTCAGAAGATTTACAACCTGAGCCTGTATTGAAACATCAAGGGCAGAAATAGGCTCATCACATACAAGGATTTCAGGATCCACCCCAAAGCTCTCGCTATTCCTATCCTCTGTCTCTCGACCTCCTGAAAATTCATGTGGAAATCTGCTGGCATGTTCCTATTAAGCCCAACAATTTCAAGAAGATTATACACTTTTTCCATTCTTTCCTTTTTGAACTTGCCAATTTATGGATATCTATCCCTTCTGCAACAATGTCTCCTACTGTCATTCTTGGATTTTAATGAAGCCTGGGGATCCTGAAAATATCATCTGTATAGTAAATTCCTTTACACTGTAACTTTCCACAGGTTTGCTCTTCAACAAGGATATCACCTGCAGTCTTTGGATAAAGTCTGCTTACAGTACGTCCCAGAGTCGTCTTTTCCTGACCCTGATTCTCCCACAAGACTCAGGACTTCTCTGTAAATATCCATCGTTACATTGTCTACAGCCTTCGAACTCGTCTTTTTCATTGGAAAATATAGATTTTTCATTTCTATATCTTTTTCTTTTCCAATTTCCTTCCCATTTGTTTCAGGCATTACTTTTTCTCCCCCTTCCTCATTATTTTCAAAAGGATTTTTTTACTTCGGTGCCCCTTTTATATAAAGCCATGATTTCACAAAATGACCATTTCCCAAATCTATCATAGGCGGTTTTTTTTCATAGTCAATTTTCATTGCATATTCAGATCTTGGCGCAAAAGGATCTCCTGCAGGCGGTTTCAGTAAGTCAGGTGGCGTTCCAGGTATTGGTTCAAGCTTTTCTCCACTTGACATATCAAGCCTCGGCAGTGATTTCAGAAGCCCCCATGTATACGGATGTTTCGGATGCTTAAATAGCTCCCTTTACAGGAGCTTCTTCAAGTTTTTCCCCTGCATACATAACTATTACCCTGTCAGCCGTTTCAGCAACAACCCCTAAATCATGAGTTATCAGTATTACCCCTATGTTAAGCTCCTTTTTCAGACTGTTTATAAGATCCAGTATCTGAGCCTGTATCGTAACATCAAGTGCTGTCGTAGGTTCATCACATATAAGCAGTTCAGGCTCACACGACAGTGCAATAGCAATAACTGCCCTCTGTCTCATTCCTCCTGAAAATTCATGTGGATACTGGTTAAATCTTTCTTCAGGCTTTGGTATCCCTACTTTTCTCAGCATTTCAACTGCCTGTTTTTTGCTTCTTCCTTTGTAACCTTTTTATGTATGAGAATTCCTTCCATTATCTGTTTTCCTACCTTTATCGTAGGATTCAGCGAAGTCATCGGATCCTGAAATATCATTCCAATTTTTCCACCTCTAAGCTGTCTCATTCTTTCATCAGAAACCTTTATCAGATTTTCTCCCTGAAACAGTATTTCTCCGCCTTTTATTTCACCTGGAGGCATAGGTATCAGTTTCATGACAGTCTGAACTGTAACTGATTTTTCCTGAGCCTGATTCTCCCACTATTGCAAGCGTTTCTCCCCTGTTTACATGAAAGCTTATATCTCTCAGTGCCTTCACTTCACCGGCATATGTATTAAAAAGAAACACTTTAAATTTTTTACTTCCAATATTTTTCATTCATTTATTTATCTCCTGATTTTGTCATTTATCATAAGCTGAATTTAGTCTCAGCTCTGAATACGGAACGACTCTCATCACTCACCTGATGCCAATCGTTTTTTTATAATTATGATCTCAGTTTAGGATTAAGTGCATCATTCAGTGCATCCCCTACTATATTAAACGCCAGCGTTATCAACGAAAAGAACTGTCGCCGGTATAATAAACGAATATGGATATGTTGACATGCTCGCAAAGCCCGTCAGATACAAGATTTCCTAGAGAGCCTGTGGAAGCGGTACTCCAAGTCCTATATAACTTAAAAAGGCTTCTGTGAAAGACTATGCTTGGTATATCTGTTGTAAGTCTTATTATAATTACATTTAACGTATTAGGAATCAGATGTTTCACTGTAATCCAGAAAAATTACCTCCCAGCGACTTTGAAGCAAGTACAAAATTCATTTTTCCTTTATTTTAAGCACTTCCCCTTACAAGCAGTGAGTAATTCAGCCATCTTGTCAATGACATTGCGATAATTATAGTTTTTATGCTGTTTCCCATGACTACCATTAAAAGTATGATATAAATCATGGAAGGAATTATCATCAGAATTTCAACTATTCTTGTCATTACCGTATCAATAATTCCACCAAAATATGCCGAAACTGCCCCTGTAAACAGTACCAAAAAAACTACACATGCCGCCGCCGTCACTATAGAAAGCTGCATTGATATCCTTATTCCCTGCGAAAGTCTTGCAAACTAAATCTCTTCCAAGTATATCTGTTCCAAGATAATGTCCTTTTGCAAATCCTTTTAATGGATTTAGATATTCTTCATTCGTATTTACATCACTGAAGAATACTTTGTAAGGCTCTGTCCAAAAACGCAAGGAACACAAACACACATAGCATTCCCAGAAAAACAATGCCAGTTTGTTTTTCCTGAATCTTCTCCATCCATCCTGCCAGAATGTCAGACTCGGTCTATATATTACTTCACTTTGAGCTGTATCAGGTCCTACCACTTGAAATTCATCAGCTGTGGGAATATATTCAAAATCATGTATATCTTCCCTCTGGACATTTTTATCTATTTCTTTTGATTCCACTTTCTCTGCTATTTCCTCATGCAATATTTCTTTTTCTGATGTGTTCTCCATTCTACACTTCATCTCCTTTCCCCAGTTTAATCTTCGGATCAACAAGTGCATAAACCAGATCCATTACAATCATCATTCCTATAGAAATATGGCATAAAAAGACTGTACTCCCAGAACCATTGTATAATCCCTGTTTGTTATGCTGTCAATATAGTATTTTCCTAGTCCCGGTATTGTAAATGCCTTTTCTATTACAAATGAACCTGTCAAAACTGCCGCAATAGTAGGCTCCATAATTGTAACTATTGGAAGTATTGCATTTTCTCAATGCATGTTTCCATATGATATTTACCAGCTTTACCCTTTTTGCTACAGCAAGTCTTATATAATCCTGTCCCATAACTTCTATCATTTTTCCTCTTAAAAGCCTTGCTATCAGTGCCACTGTATAAAGTCCCAGTGCAATCGGAGGAAGTATTTTTCTTATCAAACGAATCCCATCCTGATATACGAATTCTGAACATTCTTGGAAGCCCAAGCTGTTTTATGAAAAATCCGTTATGTATGTCCACCACATACTTATGCATAAGCCCTGCTATTACAAAACTCAGAACCGATATTCCGATAATTGCTATTACCATGGCTATTTTATCCTGATATTTTTCCTCTTTTTAAAAGCTGCTACAATTCCAAGCGGTATTCCTGCCAGTAGTGCAAATATTATGGCTCTTATACCTAAATCTGCAGAACTTTTAAATCCTTCCTTTATAGTATCGTTAACTGTTCGTCCTCTATCTCTCATCGATTCACCAAGATCCCTTTTGCAATATTTCCCAGATAGTACAGGTACTGCACTCCGAGAGGTTTATCCAAAATGATATTTTTGCCATAAGATTAGCTTTTATCTGAGGTGGCAGTTCCTTCTCATCTGAAAGGGATCACCTGGCAGCATATGCAACAAAAGAATGTAATTGTTACTACCATCCAAAGAGTTACCAGTCCCAGACCTATTCTTTTCAATATAAATTTCAGAATATTCTTCATTATTTATTCAGCATCCTTTCTTTAGCCTATTTCAAATATTTATATTATATTATAATACGCCCCCTTTGCAATATATTACTCTTTTTGAAACAGAAATAAAGTATATATATAGTTTATTTATATACGAATTATATGTTAAAAATTTAACAAACTCTTCCTGTTTCACTTGCTTCTGAACTTTTTACAAGGTACACTATACTAAATTCAAAAATCATAGCAGAGGAAGAATGATATGAAAACAGTGTGGATAAAACACATAAAGGACTTTTGCATTTTAATGATATTTCTATTTCTCGATGTATTAGGAGAAATTGTTCTGGCATTACTATTTGGTCAAATAATAGACAAAAGCAGGTTCAGAGATTTATCTGCCATATTTCTTCTAATCACTGAAACAATTATTTTTCTAATTGTAACTGTCTTTATATACTGGTTATATAGAGTTTTACAAAAAGTTTATATTTTTAATGATAAGGGATACTAAAGTAAAAATATTTTCAGATATTCAAAATCTGAATATCACCCAGTTTTTCAATGAAGATATAGGAAATAAAATATCTTTGCTGACAAATGATATGGCAATTTTAGAAGATGATTATTTTCAGAGCCTTATTCTAGTTATAAGGGCTGCAATTCTTTTTATACTTTCAATAGCAACATAATAATAAAATCTTATCAGGTTGGTATTTTTCTGTTGTACTGACTCTATTTTCTGTTTTTCTTCCCTAAACTTTTTGGTAAAAACTTAGTTCATATAAAAAGGATTATTCTGATGCACAGGCTGAATATACTTCAGAATTTCTGAATACTTAAACGGTTTTTGACATCATAAAATCCTTCAATATGGCTGAAACAATAAAAAGCATTTTTCATAATGCAAATACTGTTGTAAAAAAGGGAATAGTTTATGAAAAACAGTACAGTTCCATACGATCATCTCTATATGGAAGTTTAATATCTATGGGATTTCTCTTTTGGTGCGTATCTTGTCGCAAAAGGGAATTGTACTTTAGGAACTATGATGATCTGCATTCAGCTTTCAAACCATATTTCAAATCCTATTTATACCTTGTGGAAAGATTTTCATCCTTCAAATCTAGTGGCTGGAATACTATAGAGAACCAATATTCTAACCTTAAAGAAAATGAAGATTCCTTAATAAGCCACGAAAAACATGAAAAAGACATAAGAATGAAACAGGTTGCTTTTTCTTATGAAAATAAAAATATTATTGAAAATATAAGTCAGTGTTTTGATAAGAAATATGCAATTGTCGGTTTATCAGGTTCAGGAAAATCAACTATTTTAAAAACTGCTATCTAGGAAAAATTAAACCAACTTTAGGTAGTATAGAAATTGATGGCATAAATATAAGCAACCTTTCTGAAAAGTCAATACTAAATTTATATTCCTATATAAGTCAAAGCGTATTTTTATTTAAAGGAAGTGTTTTTCGACAATATAACCTTTGTATAATAATTATCAGAAAGAAAAAGTGAAGGATATTCTTAAAAGGTAGGACTTGAAAAATTCATATCAGAAAATGGATAATCCTGACTTTGTAGGAGAAAAATGGTATAAATCTGTCAGGAGGGAGAAAAGCAGAGAATTTCAATTGCAAGGGCATTAATAAAGGGAAACTGACATTCTCGTTGCTGATGAAATCCTTTCTAATCTTGATAACGAAACAGCCCTGAAAAATGAGAAGGAATTGCTTAATTTGAATGGAATTACTAATAGCAGTTACTCATAGATTATTTGAAAGAAACTTTAACAGATTTTGATGAAATTATTGTTATAAATGAGGAAGCATTGTAGAAACAGGAACTTTTAAAGATTTAATTGATTCAAAAGGATTTTTCTACAGAATTTATAGCCTCAGTGAAAATAGTAAAAATCCTTCGAAATAATAAATTTCACATTGTAATATGCCTTTTAAATTATGTATAATGTAAGTAAATAAACTGTAGAAAGGAGACGGAACTGTTTAAAGACGGTCCCTATTACACTATGAATTTTAATGATTACAAAATACGAAAGAATCGATATTGATGCAGTAAAAACAGTTTGAAGAACTTATTGGGAGTTTCAGTAAAGCTGATAGTGCTGAAAAAAACAGTGCGAAATTATGGATAAAGTTATCAATTTAAGAAATCACATCGACACTATGATTACCCTTGTTTCTATCAGACACAGCATTAATACTGCTGATGACTTCTACGATAAGGAAAACGACTATTGCGATGAAATCAGCCCTCTGCTTTACGGATTTACAACTGATTTCTATGAAGCTCTGGTTACTTCAAAATTCAGAAAAAGAACTGGAAGATAAATATGGAAAAATTCCTTTTTGACCAGGCAGAATGCTCCTTAAAAACATTCAACGAGGAAGTTATCCCTCAGTTACAGGAAGAAAACAAACTGTCAAGTAAATACGACAAGTTAATCGCCAGTGCAAAAATACCTTTTGATGGTGAAGAAAGAACTTTATCACAGATGGCTCCTTTATACTCAGTCAAAAGACAGAAACATAAGAAAAGATGCCGCTAAAAAGTTGCTGAATTCTTCTCGGACATAAAAATGATTTTGATGAAATCTACGATAAGCTTTGTAAAAGTAAGAACTGAAATTGCACATAAATTAGGATTTAAAAATTATGTGGAATTAGCTTATGCAAGACTTAGAAGACTTGATTACAATGCAAAGGATGTGGCAGGTTACAGAAAACAGGTTCTTGAAAAACATCGTTCCCCTGCATTCTGAACTGAGAGAAAGACAGGCTAAAAGACTTGGCATTGATAAACTGAAATTTTACGATGAACCTATAAAAATTTAATTCAGGAAATGCTGATCCTCGCGGAGATCCTGAATGGATTTTTAAATCACGGAAAGACAATGTATCGTGAACTTTCCAAAGGAAACTGATGAATTTTTCACATTCATGACTGAGAACAACCTGCTTGATCTTCTTTCAAAAAGGAAAAATAGTGGCGGGTACTGTACTTACATTCCAGACTACAAGTCTCCTTTCATTTTTGCCAACTTCACCGGTACTCCACATGATGTAGATGTGCTTACTCACGAAGCAGGACACGCTTTCCAGGTTTTATGAAAGCAGAGCTGCAGTACCTGAATATTTATGGCCTAGCTATGAAGCATGTGAAATTCACTCAATGAGTATGGAATTTTTAACATGGCCATGGATGGGACTGTATTTTGAGAATGATGAAGATAAATACAAATTCATTCATCTTTCTGAAGCACTTTTATTCATTCCTTACGGAGTTACAGTTGATGAATTTCAGCACTGGGTTTATGAAAAATCCTGAAACAACTCTGAAGAAAGAAGAAACAAATGGCTTGAAACAGAGAAAAATATTTACCTACAAGAGATTACGGAGAAATTGATGAACTGAAGGAAGGAATTTTCTGGTTCAGACAGGGACATATTTTTGGAACTCCATTCTATTATATAGACTATACGTTAGCTCAGGTATGTGCTTTCCAATTCTGGATTAAATCAAGAGAAAACAGGGGAAAAGGCATGGGAAGAATATCTGAACTTATGCAGACTTGGAGGAAGCAAACCTTTCTTTGAACTGATGAAGGCAGCTAACTTGAAAAATCCTTTCAACGAAGGAACAATCGCTTCAGTTATTCCTAAAATAAGGGAATTTCTTGACAGCATTGACGATATGAAAATGTAATAAATAGAAAATAGAATTGTAAAAACAAAAATGGAAGCCCTGAAAATAATATATATCAGTAAACTGAACGGTAAAACTTAAAAAGTTTAAAGATATATTATTTTGAAAAAGGCTTCCTTCATATTATTCATCTATATTACTTCATTTATAACATTTCAATTATATTTCTACATTAAATATGCCACATAAAAAGTAGTCTTCCGAACCTTTCTTTTATTATTCTGGCAGAATTCTACCGCAGCCGCATCATCCGGAATATCTTTTAAAAACGACAGCATTAGCTCCTATTTTTGCATTATTTCCTATTGTTATATTCCCTAAAATCTTTGCTCCTGCACCAACTGTAACATTATCCTTTAAAGTTGGATGCCTTTTACCCTTTTGAAGAAGTTACACCGCCTAATGTAACTCCATGATAGATTATACAGTCATTCCCTACAACTGCTGTTTCACCAATTACAATCCCCATTCCATGATCGATTCTTTTCCCCAATGTAGCCCCCGGATGTATTTCTATACCTGTAAAAACGGAAAGCTGAGACGGGCTAAAAAGAAAAATTTTCTTTTATATAGAAAATTATTGAAACGATGACTGATAACCGCATGAAATGAAGGATAAAGAAGAACTTCAATCTTATTTCCTACAGCCGGATCTTTTTGAGATATATTATCTATTTCCTCCTTAAGCCATTTAAAAATTTTACTCACCTCTTAATTAAAATTATTAACAACATTATTTATAGTCTTTCTGCCTGAGACTATATCCAGTAATAAAAATTTTACTCTGCTTATCAAATCCTAAAATAAACAGAGTAATTATTTTATATTAATTTTATTACTTGTAAGCTTCTACTGAAAGATATTTCTCTCCTCCGTCCGAGCTATAGCCAATACTTTTCTTTACCTTTTTCCAAGTTTTTTTGCAACCTGATATGCAGCTGCAATAGCCGCTCCTGAAGAAATTCCAACAAAAAGTCCATTTTTCCTTTCGAAGCCTTTAACCCATAAGCCAGTGCATCTTCATCTGTAACCTGAATTATCTCATCAACAACATTTCCATCATAGTTTCCAGGGAACAAATCCGCTCCGATTCCCTGAATAACATGCTTCCAGGTTGTCCACCAGAAACAACTGCTGATTTTACAGGTTCAACTCCAATTACTTTTTAGTTTTCAGGTCTTTCTTCCTTAAGTTTTTCTTCCAACTCCTACAAGAGTTCCTGCTGTACCGATTCCAGCGACAAAAGCATCTAAAAATAGGAAAATCATTCAGTATTTCAACTGCAGTAGTTTCATAATGTTTCTGCGGGTTCGCAGGATTTTCAAACTGCTGTGGCAGAAAATATCCAGGATTTTCAGCAACTATTCTTTCAGCTTCAGCAATAGAACCTTTCATTCCTTTTTGCCCCTTCAGTAAGTATAAGTTCTGCTCCAAAAGCTTTTATAAAATCCCTTCTCTCAACACTCGCTGTATCAGGGCATTATTATTATAACTTTATATCCTTTAAGTTTTCCGATTAATGACAATGCAATCCCGGTATTTCCTGAAGTAGGTTCAACTATTGTCCCTCAGGTTTTAACTTACCATCTTTTTCTGCAGCTTCTATCATCCCCAGAGCCGCACGATCCTTTACACTTCCACCAAGATTGTACTTTTCAAGTTTCACATCACATCGGCGATGTTTTCATCCTTTTTCAAGATTAAGCTTTTACAACCGGTGTATTTCCAATTAATTCTAAAATGTTTTCGTAAATCATTCCATTACCTCCTAGTAAAATTATTATCTATATTAACTTATTACGAACTATTTTATTTGCAAATTGTAACACTAAAAACTAAAAATACAAGCGTTACAAATATACAAAAATATAGATATAAAGTATTAATCATATTAATTTTTATATGTATAAGTATATTATCAGGATACAACAAATATATATAATATCCCTCTATACATTTGATTATACAAAAATACTTTTTAAAAATAAATAGAATTATAATAACAAAATTTTTTAATTTAAAAACGATATTTAAAAATTTAAATAATTTAATAAATACCGTTTTTAATATTTTTACTATGTTTTAAAATCTTTCTTAAAAATTTTTCTTTTATATAAAAGGCTTTTTCAGTATTATAAGGCTCATATATCAATACATGTATATTTTTCTACAAGAGGATTGTCCTTTTTTAACCTTATTCGAAGATCTCTGGCAATCACACTAAATTCATCTCTTTGTCATAAATTCCTTTGTATAGATCATTATATCTGTTCCTTTTTGCATATGTTGCCGCATCAATATTCTTTATTTTTGGGATTACTTTTTCTTGACTTCATTTAAAATATCGTAATATTCCTTTATAAGGTATCTACTATTTCAATAGTTTTTCTCTTCATCTGCCCTCACAAACAAGTATAGGTAACTCTGTCAGCTTCAATTTCCTTTTATATCCTCTTCCATTGTCTGATCAGTTGTTTTTCTTATTTCTGATTTTTGGATTGTACCCTTCTTTTTTATATAATTCAAAAATTTCATTTTCATTATACTCTTCCTTTACAGGCTTTTGAAGCTGTTTTTCCAAATTCCAGCAATGGTGGAAAATTTTGTTGTCTTTGCAGAAAATCCGACAGTTGTTAAAACTGTTAATAATAAAACTATACTTATTCTTCTTTTTCATTTATAAACTCTCCTTTTTCTGTCTAAATATGGGGTTTCCCAATTTTTCCCATAAACCTCTATCAATATGGATAATGCTGTACTTTATTTAGTATTTTTCTCATACTCTTTCCTTGCTTCTTCAAGAGAAAAAGCTTCTATCGTATTTTTCTTTATTTATTTTTATCCTTATATGAAATATTTCCTCCAAGTCAATATTATAATCATTTGCGATGGCAATTATATAATAGAATATGTCAAAAAGTTCCTCCTCTATTGTTCCTTTTTATATTTTCACCATTGTATCTCAAGTTTTTCCTTATATTTTCAGCCAGCTCTCAAATTCTTCAATCAGTTTCAATACAAGTCTCAGAATTTTCCTTCTTTTCCGCTTCACTTCTGTTATCCTGTATTTTCAAGACTTCCCTTCTCAATATGCCTTATAAGAAACTGTATTTCCTTTAATGTCATGTCCTTATTATTTTTAGTCAAATCACTCCTCCTTATCAAATAATAAATAATACATAACAATACTACCCTAACCTTTTTTTATTTTCTTAAGCTTTGCATTTTTTTAATATTTGAATTTTACATTTGAAGATTCAGGTCTTCCAACTGATTTTTCTCTTTTTAACATAGTTTATAAATGATGTTTCAACACCTAAATGTGTATTTACTCCTTCTCTTCCAGGAGTTGAAGTAATTTTTACCAAAAGTGGCATATCCGTCTTTTTCCTGCCGCAATGTATGAGTTTGTTCCCACAGTATAAGTTTTTTCCTGCTTCAATTGGAACCCATTTATTTGTTTTTGCATCAAGTACTTCTACTTTTTTTAACTCTTGTTCCGAGAGTTCCTGCCTTTAGTTGCTTCAAATCTTACTGTTGCTCCATATGGAAGGCTCCTGAAGATCCTCCATCAAGTGCAAAATTCAACGCATCTTCTATTACCTGTTTTTATTTCTGCACCATTCATTTTCAGAAATATAAATTGTATTTGAAGTGAATGGAAGTAATGTATAGGCATCATCATAAGAAATTTTTCCAGGTACCAATGAAATTCTAGTTCCTCCTGAGTTCATTATTACCATGTCAACATTACCTGTACCCATATTTTTAAGCATGTGCAGAACTGTTTTCAGATACAAGCGTTGTAGCAAAGCGATCCTTCCGGATCATTAGGTATTCTGTTTGCTGATCCACCTGGTATTTCTTCTGTTATATTACCTATTTCTTTTTACCAAGTTCATCCTTTTTATATCCTTCAAGAAATTTTCTGAGCTGTTGGATCTTCTTTTACAAATTTTAAATCTTTACGGCTGTTTATAAATTTAATAACATCTTCTTTTTCTTTTTCCCTTCAAAGCTGACTCTTTTTCACCTTTTTCGTTTTTCACTTCAAATAAAGCTATCTCCAAGAACTATTGTAGGTTCTGCCTTTAATTCAGTTATTACACCTTTATCATTAAATTTAACCTTCATATTTCCCTACCAGATGAGAGTAGCTCCATGCTTCTGCAACATATACAGGTTCCCCTGCTGGAGACATTATTTTCTTTAGGATATTCAGCAACCGGTTTCAATCCATATTCTTTGAATCCTCTCTCCTAGAAGATAGTGAGTATCCCCTGTTATAATAAGGTCTATTCCTGAAACTTTTTCAGCTATTTCAAGGTTTTTCTCATATCCTGCGTGTGAAAGGAAGATTATTTTGTTAATTCCTTTTGCCTGAAGTTCTTCTACCATTTTCTTAGCTGTTTCAACTTCATCATGAAATTTTATATCTTTTCCCCGGACTTGAAGATTCAACTGTTTTTCCTACTACATCCAGTCCTACAATGGCAACATCCTGCCCTTGTATTTTCTTTATCATATAAGGAGTCCATTTCCCTTCCAGTATGCTTCCCTTATCAGGAACAACATTGGCTGAAACTACAGGTATTTTAAGTTCATCAAGGAAATTTTTCAGAACAAGGTTCCCATCATCAAATTCATGGTTTCCTAAAGCGAACAGATCAAAGTGTCCAACGTTCATAAGAGCGGCATCAGCTTTTCCTTTAAACAGTGTATAGTAAAGCGTACCTGAAAGAGCATCTCCGGCATGCAGTACAAGATTATTCTTACCTGATTTCTTTAAATCTGATATTCTTTTGAATCATTCTTGGCATTCCACCAACATTAAGAGTAACTTTTTACCGTTAAGAACCAGTTCCATTTTTCTTCTTCAAGATGTGAATGGTGATCATTAATATGAATAACATTCAGTTCCAATGTTTTTGGTGAAAGAGCTTTTTTTGAAGGTGCTTTCTTTTTAGCAGCTCCCATAGCTGAAATACTTAAAGCTGCAGCTAACCCTAATAAAAATTAATTTTCATGTTTCTCCTTTAAATTTTTCTTATTTTATTGTCAATATAATTATATCCTGATTTTCCTAAAAAATCAAAACTATATTATCTCAATAATCCCAGCATCAGGTTTACTTTATTTGAATATTTTTTCCTTTAATGAATCAAAATATTTAGTCAATGATGGAGAAGCAAAAATAATCAAAGCCATTTTTCCTCCGGAACTGTACAATACTTTGCATAATACTGCATTGTAACTTTTATAGGATCTTTTTCATTTACAAACAATCCTTCCTCCTGTATTCTTCCATAAGTAGTCAGAGAGAGTCAAAGTTGTCTATCATCTCCCGTATGTTTTTATTATCTTCATGAAATGATCGTAACAGAACCTGCTTTTATGATAAACCTGCAACGAAAAATCTCCTGGAAATATCTCTTTTATATTTTTATATGCGGAGTCAAATTTTTCATCCTTAAAAAGGATCCTTTACATTACCTAAAGAAACCATACTTACGAAAAGAAATAAATATACTGCAATTTTTCATCATTTAAACCATCCTTTCTGTTTTTATTTGAATAATTTTTATATTCAATATCTTTTCTAATAAATATTATATCCCGATTTTTTTAAAAATGCACACTGATTTTTTATAATTTTTAAAATAGCTTATTATAAAAATAGATTAGCAAAAATCATATTCATGAAAAATTGACTTATTTTGATGGTATATTCAAATTATCAATTAGTTATACAAAAATAATAAATTTAAGGAGAGATGATATAATGGCAATAAGTTTAAACAAAGATAGTTTTGAAAAACAAATATCTAATGGAGTTACTCTTGTAGATTTCTGGGCTGAATGGTGTTCACCATGCAGATTTCAGCTTCCTATTTTTAGAAGAAGTTTCAGAAGAAATTGGAACTAAAGCAGTTGTAGCTAAAGTCAATGTAGATGAAGAAATTGAACTTGCTCAGCAGTTCGGTGTATCAGAGCATTCTACACTGATTTTATTTAAGGATGGAGCTCCTATTGACATAATGGTAGGAGTTCAGGGATAAAGAAACTCTTGTAGGAAAAATTACTAAAAGCACTGTAAAAAAACAATAATTTTTCTGAAAATTTTTATTATCAGAAGTGATAAAGTTGCAAAAATTAAAGGGGTTGTCTCAAAAAAGAAAATTTTTAAAAATTGTGAAAACTATGTTTTTGAATTATTTAAAATTTTACAATGTAAAAATAGGAAAATGAATTTAGGAAATGTCAACTGTTTGAGCCGAAAGGCGAGTTTTGACTTTTTCTTAATGAATGACTGTTTTATATGAGTAAAATTTTAGTAAATGAATAAAATATAGTTTTTATATATTATATTTATAGTTTTACTATTTTTGATATAGTCCCTTTTGGAAGCAACTTTTTCTAATTTTTAAATTATAGAAAAGGAGGCGTACTGCCTAAAAATTTACAGGCAGAACGGTAAAAACATATGTATGATTCAGTAATTATAGGGTCAGGGTCCTGCAGGGCTGACTGCGGCTATTTACTCAAGCAGGGCAGGATTGAAAAATGTTATTATAAGTGGAACTTTGCCAGGTGGACAGCTTACATCTACAACCGATGTTGAAAACTTTCCAGGTTTCCCAAAAAGGAATATCAGGTTTTCAGCTTATGGAGGATATGGCACTTCAGGCTGCAAACTTTGGTACGGAAACTTTAAAGACAACTGTTGTTTCAATTGATTTTGACAGCAAACCTTTTAAAAATACATCTGAAAAATAATAGTACACTTTGAAGCAAGATCGATAATACTTTCAACAGGTTCAACTGCAAAATACCTTGGAATTGAAAAACGAAATTGAAAGTATAGGAAACGGTGTAGTGCATGTGCCACTTGCGACGGATTTTTCTACAGGGGAAAGAAGTCATTGTTATAGGTGGTGGAGATACTGCCATGGAAGAGGCTACATTTCTTACAAAACTGGCAAGCAAAGTAACATTAGTTCATAGAAGAAAATGAACTTAGAGCTTCTGCCATAATGCAGGAAAAGAGCACGTAAAAATGATAAAATTGAATGGAAGCTGAACTATACTCCATTAAAGGTTATCACTAATGAATTAGGAAAAAGTTTCAGGTATAGAATTACGTAACAACGAAACAAATGAAACTGAAATAATTAATACTGACGGTATTTTTGTTGCCATCGGACATAAACCGAATACTGATTTTCTTTAAACGGAAAAATTGAACTGGATTCAAGCGGTTATATTATAACGGAAGGAAAATCCTCAAAAACAAACATTCCAGAGTATTTGCAGCAGGTGATGTACAGGATAGCAAAATATCAGCAGGCAATAACAGCTGCGGGAAGTGGGGCAATTGCTGCTCTTGATGCGAAAGAATATTTAAATGAAAATGAATAAAACTGATATGCTTATATTAAAATAGGTTTCTCCATAATGTAATACAAAAAGACTGCATTACAGGAGAAACCTTTTATTTTATATTTCACAATAATATTTATTATTTATCGATTTACATGACCTGAATCAATTCTAGTGAGAACAACCGCATCCGCATTCTTTTTCAGCAATTGCTTCTACACTCTGGTAATGGTTTACCTTCAAGATATTCAAGGAAGCTCCTCCACCAGTAGAAATATGAGAAAATTTATCAGCAAAATCCTAACTGAATAGCCGCTGCTGCTGAGTCTCCTCCACCAATAATTGTTGTAGCTCCAGCTAAATCAGCAATTGCTTTACATACTCCTATTGTTCCTTTTGCGAAGTTTTCCATTTCAAATACTCCCATTGGTCCGTTCCATACTACTGTTTTTGCTCCAACTAAAGCATCAGCAAATAATTTGATAGATGCTTCACCTATGTCAAGACCCATCCATCCATCTTCAATACTGTCTACAGAAACTGTTTTAAATTCTGTATCATTTTTGAATTCTTTTTGCCACTACTGTATCCACAGGTAAGATTAATTCTACACCTTTTTCTTTTTGCTTTTTGCAATTAATGAAGCAGCCAGTTCTAACTTTATCTTCTTCAAGAAGTGAAGAACCTGTATTTTTTCCCTGAGCCTTAAGGAAAGTAAACATCATTCCTCCACCAATTATTACTTTATCTGCCTTATCTAATAGATTTTCAATTATCCTATTTTTATCAGAAACTTTGCTCCCCTAAAATAGCAACTAAAAGGTCTTGCAGTGATTGTCTACTGCTCCTCCTATAAAGTTTATTTCCTTTTCTACAAGGAATCCTTACTGCTGATTCCTTAATGTTTGAAGCGATTCCAACATTTGAAGCATGTGCTCTGTGTGCAGTTCCAAACGCATCATTTACAAAGACATCTCCCTAATGAAGCCCAGTATTTTCCTAATTCAGGGTCATTTTTAGATTCTTTTTACCATCTAAATCTTCAAATCTTGTATTTTCAAACATTAAAATTTCCCCATCTTTTAATTCCGCTATTGCAGCTTCTAATTCTGCTCCTCTTGTTTTCCGGAACAAATTTAACAGGTTTCCCTAATGCTTCTGCCAATCTTTTTGCAACAGGTGCTAAAGTCTTGGAAGCTTTATCTTCTTCTGCCTTAACTTTTCCTAAATGTGAAAAATGCAATAACTTTCCCACCATTTTCCAGAATATACTTTAATGTAGGTAATGCAGCACAATTCTGTTATCGTCAGTAATTACCCCATCTTTTATAGGCACGTTGAAATCCACTCTTACAAGTACTTTTTACCTTTTTACATCTAAATCTTTTAATGTCTTTTTAGCCATTGCTTCCTCCTATAATAAATTATCTTTATTTGATTAGATTATAGCACTGTTTAACTGTATTTTTCAAGAGTTATTTCTTTATGTGTAATTACTTAAAATGAAGTAATAAATGTCGGAATCCTAACACGACACCTGCAGTATTTGGAATAATAAGTATAAAATCTTTCTTTGGTTCCTTAGTCCATCCATAAATAACCCATATTAGACAGGGAAAAAGATGCAAACAAAGGCTGCCAAGGTTGTGATTTAGTTCCAGACAGGTTCGCCATAATTTGCAGGAATATATGCTATAAAAACGAAAAACTCCAATAAATGCCCCTATTGAACCCTACTATAGTGTTAATCTTACTTTTTATTCATTTCTACCTCCTTTCATTATTTGAAATTTTTAGCTATTTATTTTAACACATTCAAAAATTAATTTCACTGTTCTGTCACATTCTATTCCGTTAATTTAGATTGTTTTATTTTAATTTCATTAGATATTATTATTTTGAATTATTTCTCTATCAAAGGTAATTCAGTGATGCTCATCCCTATCCAGAAAATGTCCTGCATTTTCTATTAAATAAAAATTCAGCATCTAACTTTTCAGATATTTCCTTACTGAATTCAAAAAGGCACTAAATAATCGTCTTTTGCTGCAATTACAACTTTCAATTTACATTTTTCACTTATATATAATCTAGACTTGTCTCAACAAATGGATGCAGTTCTTCAAATCCCTTTAATAGGTCTGTCAAATGCTGAAACCATTATAAAACCTCCTATCTCATTCAAATTTTCATATTCAGAAAGATACCTTTAGAAGTGTTATATTTCCTAAACTATGAGCAACAAAATAAGTATTTTTCATTTATTATTTCTATATCCTTTTTAATGTAGCAATCCACTCATCTACTTTTGGAGCTTCAGGAGTAGGCATCTTCAATATTTCAATCTCATATCCTTTATTTCCTAATATTCTCTTTTAGCCACGGAAACCAATGCTTATCAGGAGAAGCTCCATACCCATGTATAACTATATATCTGTTTTCATTTTATCCACCTTCCTATACTTGTTTTTATATATAATTCATTATAATAGATTATATTAATAAAGGAAAAGTACGCACTTTTTTGTGTGATACTAACCAAAAGGAGAGTAATTAATTATGAAAAATATATGCCGTACAAAACAGGCTCCTTTTTTAAAAACACTTTCTATTATTGAAGGAAAATGGAAATTCAGAATACTGTATGAACTGGCTTTGTGAGACCACTTTACGTTATGAGTGAGCTTGATTTAACACCTGTTACACATAAAAATGCTTTCTGCCCAGTTAAAAAGTCTTGAAAAGGACAATATGATTATTAGGAAAGAATACCCTCAAAGTTCCTCCTAAAGTCGAGTATTCACTATCTGAAAAGGGACTGACTTTTTCTTCCTATTATGAAACTGATGTGAATGGGGACGAAAATCATACTGTTCCATATGAAAAGGAAGTAAAATCTGAGTAAGAACTCAAAAATATTATAAAGTAATATAAAAAAATACATCTATTAAATTTAAAATACCTTTTGTTCTTGACTTTTTCAAAAAAATCAAGTATAACATTATTGTATATGATATAATCGTAGTGTGGTGGTAGGATAATTGAAAAACACACACAATTAAGATGATAAATTAAAGGAGCTGTCTCAAAATGCTTTAAAATTTTTAAGATAGCTCCTTTATCCATTGCCAGATGGCTTTTTAATTTTTAATTTGCCGCTATGGGCTTTAATCTGTAAGTCATTGCTGCTATGGGCTTTTAATTTCTATATAAATTATAGTCTATGTTGACAATTTTGTCAACATACTTCATTATCTAACAGATCCATTTGATTTCTAGATAATTTAATATATCTTTCTTCTCCCATCTATCCGTGGCCTGAAATAATCTTGCACGGCTTATACTTCTTATAGAATGTACTAAAAGCATATGTCTCTGTTTGATCTTGAATTTCTTTGTGATTGTAATTTTTGGATAATCCCCAAATTTATTCCTAATTTTGACTTAGATGTAAATGGAATTACAACAGCAGTATTTCTTTATTTACTGAAATAACTACACAATAATGTTTATATCTAAATTCTGAACCAATTCCCAAATCCAAAATCAGCTATAAAAACTTCTCCTCTTTTGCAAGGGTGTTTTTCTAAAATTATTGTTTTTTCCCATTTTTATCTACTAATATTTCTATATTTTTCTGAATTAAAAATAAAATGTATTCAATTAATTTTTAAATATTCTTCTGATATAATTAATTTCTTGATTTTTAAGTTTTTCTCTTGAAAAATTCTAAATCCTCACCCCTGTTACTCCTTATTTCTGTCAATAATATAATCTTTCTATTTTCTGAAAATGTTCAGATTTTTTGTAGGTATATCTACTTGACATTTGCTGAATCACACATAACTTTTTCTCGACATTTTCATCTTTTATCACCTCCATATATATTATAGAGCCACAATACACTTAAAAGTAATACTTCAATATATTATACAGTATACAGATATGAAAGTTAAGTCTTTTTGATCAAAAATCGACAACCTGAAAAAGCTTATTAGCTTAGATTTTCTTAAGGTTATCGAACTTTTTGACTCTCCCATTTAACAAAAGAGTCTTTTATTTCATTTCAATATTATTTTATTATGCTTCTATTACTCTTTCACTTTTTAAACACAGTTTCATCAAAAGCTTCCCATTTCCTGTCCACTACAGTTGAAATTGTCATTGCTCCGTTTACATTTACTGCTGTACGTCCCATATCTATTATTGAATCTATAGGCAATACTATTGGTGACAGGATCAAATGGCAGTCCCATTCCTCCAAGCACAACAGTTGCCGCTATATAGTGCTGTTCCCGAACTCCTGCCATTCCAAATGAACCTAATACTATTACTGTTATAAGACTTACAAGAGAATACAGGCGTAATTGCAATTCCATTCATATTCGCTATCATTATTGCTATAACTGCAGGGAATACTCCCAGCACATCCATTCATTCCTATAGTAGTTCCCTAATGTCGCTGTAAAGTTTGCAGTTGCAGGACTCACTCCCACTTCCTTTTCCAGCGTTTCAATAGTTACAGGCAGTGTTCCCATGCTTTGAAGTTGTTGTAAGCGCAAGAATTAGTGGCGCCATTGCCTTTTTATAATATGTGCAAAAGGATTTACTCCATGTATAGCAAGGTTTATAGACTGCATTATAACTACCAGTACTAACGATATAAACATTACAATCAGATAAGTAACAAGGTTTTTAAATACTTTCCAGTCCATAGGAAGCTGTTAAGTCAAACATTAATGCAGCAACCCATAAGGAATTATTTTTATAATAGTTGTTGTAACACTTGTCATTACTGTAAAACAATGCTGCCGCCACATCTTTTTAAAGGCTGTATTTTTCAGGTTTTTCAGGCTCACTCTATTTGTTGCAAAACTCTAGGAATGCCGCAAATATTACTACCCCTATTACGCTTGTTTCAGTCATTGCTTTGAAAATATTTGACGGAATAAATGAAACTACTACATCAACAAGCCCTTTATACTCACCTTACCTGTCCATGCTTCCATTCCTTCAGGCAATTTCATGCCTACTCCTAAATTAAACATCATTGCAACTGAAATTCCTATAATCTGTTGAAATTGCAACAGTTACTGTATAGTAACCTACTGATTTTCCTGTTAATTTTCTCAAATTTTCATTGTTTTTCGAATTTACTATTGAATTGTAAACTGATAATCCAACCAGCGGAATAACAACCATCTTAAGAAGACTTGTAAATCCTCTTCCCACTAATGAAGCAGCAGTTGTCACATTTTTTATGACATCAGGTACCTGTTCTGCCCCTACCATACCTAAAGTTGATTGAAATACAATTCCACAACAAACCCAAGACTGTTGAAATAATAACTCTTTGTAGAAAATTTAAATTTCTTCTTTAAATTTACATTTATATGGACTAATAAAAAGAATAATAAAATCAATATTCCTATCCATATGCTTGAAAAATAATAATGTTGACATCCTCCTGTTCTGTTAGTAAAATTATAACTTCAAAATGTTTTCATATACAAATATAGTCATTTGTATTTTGATTATGTCAAGATAGTTTTCTCATTTTATTTTTCCCAATTAACAAAATAAAAATTTATTATTGATAATTTTGTAGTTACAATTAATAATATAAATTTTTAAGGAGTGATAAATGGAAAGCTGGCTATTTCTGGATTAATACTGTTTATTGGAATCTGTATCAAAAATCAGTCTATAATAATAGCAACAATTTTTGTAATGATATTAAAATTTTTACCATTTACGGATAATATAATGACTGAATTCAGAAAAAGGAATAAACTGTGTGATTAGTTATCACAATCGCAATTTTAATTCCTATAGCAACTAAGGAAATTGGTTTTCTTGATCTTCTGAATGCCTTTAAATCTCCCTATAGGTTGGGTTGCAATATTAAGTGGAATAGGAGTTTCCATACTTTCAGCAAAAAGGTGTAAACTCACTTTCAGGGCAGCCCTGAAAATAACTGTTGCTCTTGTTTTTGGAACAATAATTGAGTCGTTTTCATGAAAGGAATTGCGGCAGGCCCTGTTATTGCAAGCGGAATAACATATTGCATTTTTGCAAATTATAAACTATTATCTGGATATACAATTGCTCGCTATGTATAAATCTCATTTTCTTTACCTGAGTAACATGTTATTTTATAAATGGGAATTGACATCCTGAATTTACTATTAGGAGATGATACTTATGACTTATTGTTTCAATATTTTTATTATTTGACTGTTAGGACTCGCAAGTTCAAGATTTGTTGAAAGCTGCGAAATCGCTATCTGTAGGAACTTATAAAACGGGACAGGTTGCAAACTGCGTAAGCTTTAGAATCTGAAGACATTTCAATTTTACAGATGTAAACTATTCAACTAGAAAAATCTTTATGTTGGAGGAGTTTATAAATGTACTCAATGGTAACGGTGATATAACACTTATACTTGACAGGTTATAGATACTTATATTAGTTAAATACATAGTAAAATCTATTCCCTGCATTTTCATAAAAACTTTTAGTTTTAAATTTAAATCAGTGTCAGGATGTCAAACAAATCTAAAATTAAAAATAAAATCACTATTATATAAGTGTTTTGAAGATCTTCATAAGTTTCAATAACTTTCTTTTTATAGTATAATATACACATAAAATTACACATACATATTATAGAATATTTAGAGACATGCCTGAAAATCCTATTTCATAAAAATATATTGAGATAATTCCAAATATTATTTTCAGATATTTAATTTCGTTAATGTTTCTAATATCTAAACATTTCTCACATTATCCGGTACTTTTTCATTTACCCAACGTTTTAATATCATTCCCTGTTTTGCCTTCAGGGACAGTTTTATTTTTCCTTTCCCATCTATTTTAACAATATTTCCCTTTATCATATCCAGATATTTTTCATTAGGATGACCAGTAATAAATTCTATATTTTGAACGTCTTTAAAGGAATTATTTATAACAGTAATAATGGAACGTCCTTCATTTGAACGCTCATAAGCTATTACGTCATTTTCGTTGATCAGCAAGTAGTTCCTTGAATTTTCCATATACAAGAACCCTGTTTTCTTTCTTATTTTTATGAGTTTTTATACCACTGAAATAAATCCTTATCAGGATACTGTTCGTATTCTTCATTTCTGTTTATCTTAGAAGGATTTTTCCATATCATAGATAAACTCATCCCAGAGCATAGGCTTTCTGCAGTAAGGATCCGTAGCTCCCCACATACCTATCCTCATCTCCGTAAAATAAATATTGAGCAATCTATATATGTCATCTGGAAAATTGATATAAGTTTTAATATATCCTTTGCTTACATATTACTGCTAATCCAGTCTATTGTAGTGTTTGGATGATAATTCGAAGCCAGGTCAGGTCTTATTCCGTTATACCCTTTTTCAAGCTGCTTTTCCTTCTTCCAGATTTCTTCCTACCTTATCGTTCACACCTCTGAATAAAGTCTGTCTGTATCATGTGAACCTTTAAATTCTGGGAAGCCTGCAGCTGCCTGAAACGGATACCACGTTCTTTTTCCTCAGTTCATTGAAAAATCCTGAGCTTTAAGTCATGTATCTCCGCCTTCTTTTCCCTGATTGTACAAATATCCTATCACTGTTTTTCAGCCATTCATAATTCATTACAGTATCAAATTTGATTACCGTCGTTTATATCTCCTGAAGCATTTCCTCACAGTTCGGCAGTTATATAGGAGTCCGCCTTTACATCCTTCACAACTTCCCGCCATTCATGCCAGAATTTCTGATTTTCCAGACAGTTTGGCACATCAAGCCTCCATCCGTTCATCATCCTGTCATCATCTTCGCCAGTTAGCTGAAAACCTTCCATCAGTCCATACATCCATTTTCTGTAATATTGAAAATATATTCTTTATACTGTTCATTGAACGTTAAATCAGGCAGTGAATTAAAACTCCGCCCATGCATTGTAAATTACCCTGTTTTTATTCGCACTACAGTCAGGTAGGCATCCCTCATCGGATGTTCTCCACCGGAACATGTTCTCAAAATTCGTAAACTTGTACCAGTCCTTATATTCGGATTTTTCACCATCAGCCATTACCATATTAAAAGTCCAGTGTCTGTCACTGCTATGGTTAAACACTCCACAAATATGACTTTTATTCCATTCTTATGAAATTCCTTTATTGTCAGCTCATAATAAGATCTGATTCTGTCCATACCCATGTAGCTGATTTTCTGTTTCTCCGTATCCATTTTTCCTTTATTTTCACCCTTCAGGTTTACTTCCAGTAATTTCAGTTCGCTGTTACTGACTGCATTTTTCCCAGAACATCAATGGGATGACTTATTTCATATCCGTTGTTTTCAGATATTTCAACTCCATGTTTTTTCCCGCTTGTCCTTATAGTACCAAAATCCGTGAAATATGCCTGAAATCATCAGCTCCATATTTATGGTTCTGATAGGACTACAGGATTTCAGCCATACTGCATTTATTCCCAGTTCCTTCCATGTAAGTGAATCTTTCTTAATTTTCAGATCTCCACCATACATTCTGGCGTATTTCAAACTGTAATTTATATTTCTTTTCCTTTTTCTCCCATGAAACCCGATGGCTAAAAATCAGAAGTCCATCTTGTTTCTGTCAAACTGCTCCTCATTTTTCATTTTAGACCATTTATATTTCTCATAAAATTCTGCTCATGTAGTTCATTTACTTTAAATGCTTCCGGTCCAAATTCAGAAATCGGATCATTATAGTTATTTCGTTATAAAATCTATCAGGAAATATATTGAAACTAGACTGCTCCTTGGACCAGTTTGGTATTTTCATATTTGAATATTCTTCTCAGTTGTTTTCACAGAAGTCCTTTTTCATTTCTTATCAAATGTCAAATCTTTTCCATCAAAAATACGCCTTGACTCCTCCGTCTCTAAAACGAAGAAATAAAGAAGCTTTGACTTCCTTTCCAAAGTCGATTATTCTTCCAAAATAATCAAATCCATTTTGTTCTGTCTCTAAATCTTTCAAGCTCATAAATCATTTTCACAATTGTCTCCTCATTCAGGACTACACTTATATAAGCTCTTTCGACATCATTCATCTGTGTTCTTTGACTTTTAAACTCATATTCCTGTCTGAAAGCTTTATTAAAATACTAGGCTTTCAATTATGAACTATTGCCTTAAGGTTA
>BNJV01001307.1_pt1 | contig 114379 bp, 112 predicted proteins | sample 8540591 | NCBI WGS metagenome assembly BNJV01 (sample SAMD00202457, study PRJDB9452) | human saliva metagenome | host: Homo sapiens
CACAATTCTCAAAACGTTAATCAACACGATTATATCAACGTTTACAGACATTCAAGAATTTTTCTCTTGGATGTCTTTTTTTGTTCAAAAAAACGAAAAATTCACCCAAGTTCACCCCACAGAAATAAAGGTCAAACAATTGTATCTAATATTCGTTTAATAAATCGAAATGAAGCATTTTAAATTCAATTAGTTGTTGAAACTATTGCAGAGTTTAAAAAGATTACTTTTTTTGGGTTTTGAACACAATAGTTAATAGTCTATTAACTTAATAAATGATTTACTTTTTTCAATTCTATAAATTACAATTTAATACAATTATTTGAAACGATTATTCTACTAGAAAGAAATTTACAAATTGTCTTAGTTATTAAAGGGAAATATAGTTCTAAAATGGTATAATAGTAAGAACTATAAAATTAAATTCAAGCTACTAAGGAGCTGTCATATGGGAAGAACTGACATCGTTTCGCAACAAGACATTATGAATTTTTTAGATGCTTCGTATAAAAAAATACTAGATGGTATTCCTCTAGTTAGTCCACCTATCGAAAGTTTTGCTAATGATTATCTATGCAAGTATAATTCAAAAGAACGTGCTTGCAAAGAAATGTTGAATAATCAAATACTAAAATGTACTACATCAGGAGTTATTAGTGGATTTGGGGGGATTATAACGTTACCAGTTGCTATTCCTGCCAATATAGCAAACGTCTTATATGTACAGATGAGAATGATAGCGTGTACTGCGTATATGGCAGGTTATGATTTAAAAAGTGATCAGACTCAGACATTGGTATATGCCTGTCTAGCTGGTGTAGCAATTAATCAAATATTAAAGAAGGCTGGGATAAAGCTTTGTGAAAAAATGGCTTTAAAAATGATTAATAAAATTCCTGGAAAGGTACTTATTAAAATAAATCAAAAGGTTGGTTTTAGATTAGTAACTAAGTTTGGAAGTAAGGGGATTTTAAATTTTGGAAAATTAATCCCAGGTATAGGTGCAATAGTCGGTGGTGGGCTAGACTACACAGAGACTAGAATAATCGCTTCAAGATCCTATGAGTGGTTCTTTAAAAATAATTATAATAATTAATAATTTTTTAAATGAGATTCAAAAACAAGAGTACTTTAAGGCCTCTTGTTTTTTTATTCTTTCTTACTAAATTGTGCCGTTGACGTAGTTGTTGTGGCTTTAGTCGCTCACAAATACGGCTACAATTCGACGAAGTCATTTGTCACAAAATGTTGATTAATACGATACTGTCAATGTTTGTAACACTTCGTGGTTCACACCATGGGGTGTTCTTTTTTCTACACCCAAACTAAATCAAAGATAAACAAAAACCACCCCATCTCCCTCAGTCAAATAGGACTGCAGAAAATAGGGTGGTTTTAGCACGTTAAAGATTAGTTATCGTCTTTGTGAAGGATGTTTTTCACGCCTTTGATAGCTCCTTCGACAGCTTCTTTTGCATCTTCAGCAACTTCTTTTGCTTTTGATGCAACTTTTTCAGCAACGCCTTCAGCTTCTGTTTTTGTGTCGCCGGTTACTTTACCGAGACCTTCTTTAACAGAACCTTTAACTTGGTTTAATTTATCTTCTAATGACATAGTGTCACCTCCGTTAAGTAAATAGTTTTTTAATCTGAATTCAAGACAGTTCATTTAAAAAATTAAAACTATTTAGCTCAGATTAATATAAGTATACGCCTTCTGAAATGGGAAGTCAAATATTCGCTACGGTATTTTGAAAGTGGGAAGGAGTCATGACGAGATCGCAACTAATGATGGATAGGTCCTTGCCTTGTTTTTAATTGAAGAAACATAGATCTTCCGCTATTTCAAAATAAAATCGTCCAGGTGATTAAGGAATAATATAGTGTAGCATCGTCAGGCTAGAAAATCTAAACGGCTGTTTTCTCCTAGCAAAGAGGAGTAAAAAACAAAAGAAGATGACACTTTCTGTTCAAAAAGGGACAATTGAGGGCTGCCTTGCCTACAAGTTTTTCCATGTGTTATGCTTGTACATAATTGAATGGAAGAATGATATTGGAGATAAGTTGATATGAAATATGCCAAACATGGAGTCGCTTTACTGTTCCTGTTATATCTATTTGTTTTTGGGATTGATGGCCTTGGTATCTACCTAACTGGAGTTTTCAATGGTGATGTAAGTTTTCTTTATTTCATCTATTTGATTCTCTACTCTTTGCTCCTCATTGGCATTCTATTTTGGTTTAAAAGGCAGAAGATAGTCGTCCGTTCAAATATACGGAAATGGAAGTGGCACTATCTGGGGTATTTTGCTCTAGTGCTCTTGTGGTTCTTTGTTGAAGGATGGGTGCTGCAAACTTTTCAGGATTTGCTGGTTCCTGTCGTTCATCAAACCAAATTGCCATCCTCCATTTATCTAAATGGCCCTGGTATTTCGGGTACTCTGTTTTTTGTCCTAGCTACTGTTACATCTCCTATGATCGAAGAATTTATTTTTAGAGGCTATCTGATGAATGTCTTCTTTAAAGAAAGTAAGTTTCATTTAGACGTTTTGCTTTCGGGCTTTCTCTTTGCGGCCTTTCATCTGATCCATCAATATCGGGACCCTGTAACCTTTTCTCTTTATTTCTGTTCAGGACTCTTCTTCGCAGCTGTCTATAAGAAAACTAAAGATATCCGGTTGCCCATCTTCTTGCATGCCTTTAGCAATTTTCTCACTTTTTGGAAACCGATCTGGATTTTCATCTTTAATTATATCTACTGGCTTTTTCTTGTTAAATAAGCTTGTTTCTGTAGCTAGGCGTGAAATGGGAGTTAGAGGTTGGAGTTGTTTAATGAAACTAGGATCACTTTTAAAAGTGGTCTTATTTTAGTTTAGAGTAGTGGTATAATGAAAGTATACTTAAGGTGAGACAATTGATTTATTTACAGAAAAGAAGTTTTAAAATGAAAACGATGATAAAAACCTACCCTGTTATCAGTACGATAGCTCTAATCTGTTTGTTGCTAGGTCTATTGACTTCCTTTTATGGGGATGCTATGTATGACCTGTTGGCTTTTTCATTCAAAACCGGTCTATGCTTGGCAGTATGTCAGTGGGACCCTGATGCATGGCAGTAAAGGAGCCCCTGTCTGGTTTTTTGTGGGTCCATTTGATTCTAAATGGACTCATGATACTTCCCTTCGGAGGACTTCTAGAGAGAAAAAGAGGCTCCAGACAAGTCTTGATCGTTTTTTTGTGACGGCTACAGTCTTCTCTTCCATCGTTTTTTTCACTTCTTAACACGCGGGCAGGACATTCAGGCGGCAGGAATCTCTGCTGTCGGCTATGCCTTTGTAACAGGGGGAGTCATGCTCCTACCAAATATGTTGAAAAAAATTTTTCACGCACCGTAAAATGGCTTTATCTTTTCTTAGTATTTTTTTATCTGGCCTCATGCTCTTACCGGCAATCACCGGATGGATTTCAACGCTATTGCATCTTTCAGGGATTGCTAGTTATCTGTTGGTCTTTATCGGAAGTAAAAGCTTGAAGGGAGAGGTAGCAATTAAGCCGACTCTTGAGCTAGGTTTTCATCGTACTTCCTTGACTCTTCCTCTACCAGGCCGTATAATATTCTATATCAATGAAGAATCACCTTTTGTCATTGTGCAAAGGGTGATTTTATAACGAAAAAAAGGAGACACAATGGGGTATATCTCTACTATTAAAACGGCTGTTCAGCTCTTTCCTTTCCTGGCATTTTTGCTGACCTTGCCCTACATGATTTTGAATTATCGAAAATATGGCTCGGTCAATAAATTGCGGGTGCTGATTTTCTATTCTTTTATGCTTTACTTGATGACGGTCTATCTCTTGGTAGTCTTGCCTCTGCCAGATCCGAGTAAGATCCATACTAGCTACTCGGAAATGGTCAATCTCCATCCCTTTGCTTTTGTGGTGGATTTTTTCAAGGAGAGCCCCTTTGATCTAGCGCAGACTGGTACTTGGCTTCAGGCTATCAAGCATCCAACTTTTTATGTACCAGCTTTTAATGTCCTAATGTTGATTCCTTTTGGGATGTATCTACGTTATTATTTCAAGTGTGGTTTTAAGAAAACGATTCTCCTAACAGCCCTCTTTAGTCTCTTTTTGGAGCTGACCCAGTTATCAGGTCTCTACTTTCTGTATCCGGGCCCTTACCGCCTAGCAGATGTCGATGATATTATTCAAAATACCACTGGTGGTGGAGTGGGCTACTTGCTTGGTTGGTTCCTGGTTTGGTTATTGCCAACACGAGATGAGATTGACGAGCATTCTTTCCGAGTAGGGACGAAAGTATCTGGTTTCCGGATGGGTCTTGCTTTCTTGATTGACTTTGTGATGCTATCCTTGCTTTATGCGGTAATCGAGCGTTTAGAGATGATTCCCTATGTAGCGGTTTTGGTGCTTTACTTTAGTTTGCTTCCCTTGTGGCGGGGCAAAACCTTGGGAATGGCTTTGGTAAAATTCCGCTTGCGTTTTGACAAGCAAAAATGGCTTCGTACCATCTGGCGAGGAATCCTAGTGGTAGGCTATTTCTACTGGATTCCCCAAGGGTTGTTCTATTTGATCTCGCTTTTGAATCAGGATTTGACGGACAATTCCCTTTTGACTCTATCTATGATTTTATTGCTCTTCTTTGTGCTCTTATTGTACCTGATCCTCACCCTTGCCATCATCTTGCTCAGTCGTCGCTTTCCCTTTGACCGTCTAGCTGGAGCCGAGTATGAGAGTACCGTGCGCGTGAAGGAAGGGATCCTAAAAGATTGAATAGTCGATAGAGAGGTTGGATGTAGATCCAGCCTTTATTTTTTATACACGCGGAAAATATCCAAACGTTCCCAGTTGAGAAGGGCGATTTTAAGGGGAATATGCTACAATGGAAGCAAATAGATAGAATGGAGCAGTGACATGAAAGCAATTATTACAGTCGTTGGTAAAGACCAAAAAGGAATCGTAGCGGGTGTTGCAACGAAAGTGGCAGAATTAGGACTCAATATCGATGATATCTCTCAAACGGTATTGGATGAATACTTTACCATGATGGCAGTTGTATCGTCAGATGAGAAAAAAGATTTCACACAGCTCCGTTCAGAGTTAGAAGAATTCGGTCAGTCTCTGCATGTGAAAATCAATATCCAAAGTGCAGCGATTTTTGATGCTATGCACAATTTGTAAGATAGGGGTTGAGAATTTATGGACATTAGACAGGTAACAGAAACCATTGCCATGATTGAGGAGCAGAACTTCGATGTTCGGACCATCACCATGGGGATCTCCCTTCTAGATTGTATTGATCCGGATATCGATAAGGCAGCGGAAAAAGTCTACAATAAGATTGTGACAAAGGCCAAGGACTTAGTGGCTGTTGGGGATGAGATTGCGGCGGAACTCGGCATTCCCATTGTGAACAAGCGGGTTTCGGTCACTCCGATTTCCATTATCGGAGCAGCAACCAGCGCGACAGACTATGTACCCTTTGCCAAGGCGCTGGATCGTGCGGCGAAGGAAGTTGGGGTTAACTTTATCGGTGGCTTCTCAGCTCTTGTTCAAAAAGGCTACCAAAAAGGGGATGAGATCCTCATTAATTCCATTCCTCGTGCCCTTGCGGAGACAGATTTTGTCTGCTCTTCAGTCAATATTGGATCGACTAAGACAGGGATCAATATGACCGCTGTCCGAGACATGGGGCGCATCATTAAAGAAGCTTCCCAAGCAGATCCAATGGGACCAGGTAAACTCGTTGTCTTTGCTAATGCGGTAGAAGATAATCCCTTTATGGCGGGAGCCTTCCACGGTGTCGGTGAAGCAGATGTCGTCATCAACGTTGGGGTTTCAGGACCTGGTGTCGTCCAACGGGCCATCGAAAAAGTTCCCGGAGCAAGCTTTGATGTATTGGCTGAAACAGTCAAGAAGACAGCCTTCAAGATTACCCGTGTCGGCCAATTGGTAGGTCAAATGGCTAGTGAACGTCTCGGTGTTGAGTTTGGAATTGTCGACTTGTCTCTTGCTCCAACACCAGCAGTTGGGGATTCGGTTGCCCGTGTCCTTGAGGCCATGGGGCTTGAAGTAGTTGGAACCCACGGGACAACAGCAGCGCTGGCTCTGCTTAATGACCAAGTGAAAAAAGGTGGCATTATGGCTTGTAACCAAGTCGGTGGTTTGTCAGGTGCCTTCATTCCGGTTTCAGAAGATGAAGGGATGATTGCGGCGGTCCAATCAGGTCATATCAACTTGGAAAAATTGGAAGCCATGACAGCTATCTGTTCCGTCGGTTTGGATATGATTGCCATCCCAGCTGATACTCCAGATACAACCATTGCGGCCATGATTGCCGACGAAGCAGCTATCGGGGTGATCAACCAAAAGACCACAGCAGTTCGGATCATTCCTTATGGAAAAGAAGGCGATATGTTAGAGCTTGGAGGACTTCTTGGGTCTGCTCCGGTGATGAAGGTCAACAAAGCTTCGTCAGCTGATTTCATTGCCCGTGGTGGCCAAATTCCAGCCCCAGTTCATAGTTTAAAAATTAAAAAATGGCCCTGGAGCAGGATTTTTGCTCAGGGCTTTTAATGTTGGCTGAGGAAGTGAAAGTGAATCGAGAGGTCATCGCTGCCAGTTTCCTTATAAAAAATGATATAATAGAAGGACATAAAAGGAGATCACATGGCGAAAACAAGATTGTTTATTATTCGGCATGGAAAAACCATGTTTAATACGATAGGTCGTGCCCAAGGTTGGTCGGATACGCCTTTAACTGCTCAAGGAGAAGAAGGTATCCGTGAATTGGGGGTTGGTTTGAGAGAATCTGGTTTGGACTTTGTCCGTGCTGTTTCCAGCGATTCAGGTCGTGCTATTCAAACCATGGGAATTGTTTTAGACGAGCTTGGGCTCACAGATCAGATTCCTTATACTTTCAACAAAAAGATCCGGGAATGGTGTTTTGGAAGTTTTGATGGTGCCTATGACGGGGAACTCTTTTTGGGCGTTTTGCCACGTGTCTTTCGGGTTGATGACTTCCATCATTTGAGCTTGATGGAGTTGGCAGAAGGGATTGTCGAAGTGGACACAGCCGGCTGGGCAGAGTCCTGGGAAACCCTTCGTGACCGCATCTTGGATGGCTTTACGGCAATTGCTAAGGATGTCGAGTCTAAGGGTGGCGGGAATGCCATCGTGGTCAGTCATGGGATGACCATCAGTACCTTGATTTACCTGATTGATCCAAAAGCCTTTAAAGAATTGGTCTTGGACAATGGTAGTGTGACTGTTATTGAGTATGAAGATGGCCAATTTAAACTAGAAGCAGTTGGAGATCTGTCATACCGCCAGGTTGGTGCGAAATGGTTAGAGGGAAATCATGACTAAATATAAACTTGCCAAGAAAAGAGAAAAGAAAGTTAGCTGGATCGTGCTCTGCTGTATAGGCCTCTGTCTAATCGGAGCAGGAGTGGGTATTTTCTATTTGAAACCTCAATGGCTTCCTCTGGACTTTGCTGCAGACAAAAAAGTAGAAACGACTAGTCCTAAAAAGGTTGAGAAAAAGGAAGAAAAACCTAAGACAGACCTCCCACAAGTTTCTAGCAAGGATTGGAACCTAGTCCTGGTCAACCGGGACAACAAGTTGGCTGAGCTGAATCCTCAGTTAGTCGACGTTGAAGAAATCAAGGTGGATAGTCGGATTGCAGAACAAACCAAACAATTTTTAGCGGTGGCAAGAGCCATTGCTCCAGAAGAATCCTTGATTTCCGGTTATCGAAGTGTAGAGGAGCAAACGGGAATTTACAATGAGCGGGTGGCTCAATTAGAAGCTACCGGGCTTTCTCATGAAGAGGCAGAACGTCAAGCGCAAACACAAGTACAGGTTCCGGGAGCTAGTGAGCACCAGACAGGCCTTGCGATTGATATGAGTGCCCCAAATGGGCTGTCCGAAGAGGTAGTGCAACAAATTATTGCCTTGGCGCCACAATATGGGTTTGTTCTCCGTTATCCAGAAGGGAAAAACGCGATCACAGGTGTGGACTATGAAAACTGGCATTTCCGCTACGTCGGTGTAGAAAATGCCCAGTATATGGTCAAGCACCAGCTGGTCTTAGAAGAATATATTCAAAAGCTGAAAGAAGCAGGTTTATAGTTTTTTCAGCCTAATATCGGTCTTAAGAATGATTTTTAGCACTCTTGGAAAAAGAGTGCTAATTTTTTGGATTTTTTTCTTGACTTTCTTTTGAGAGGGTGTATAATAGAATCATGGTTTAGCACTTGAGTGTTTAGAGTGCTAAAAATGAAAGAGAGGTGAGGTCATGGTTACAGAACGTCAAAATGAGATTCTCAATCTTGTTGTCGATATCTTTACCAAGACCCACGAACCAGTCGGTTCAAAAGCGCTACAAGATGTCATTCAATCCAGTAGTGCGACCATTCGAAACGACATGGCTGCCCTCGAAAAACAAGGCTTACTAGAAAAGGCCCACACTTCGAGTGGCCGCATGCCTAGCCGAGCTGGTTTTCAATATTTTGTTCAGAACTCGCTTGATCTAGAGTTGATTGATGAGCAAGATGTCTACCAGGTGGTGAAAGCCTTTGATTTCGAAGCTTTTAAGTTAGACGATATCTTGGATGCTACGGCTAAGTTACTAGCCCAGATGACGGGCTACACTGCAGTGATTCAGGATGTGGAGCCGACACGGCAGCGCTTGACGGGGTTTGAGATTGTTCCATTATCCAACCATGATGCCTTAGCGGTTCTAACCTTGGATGAATCAAAGCCTGTCACCGTACAGTTTGCTATTCCAAAGAATTTCTTAACCAGTGACTTGGATATCTTCCATCAGCTAGTTCAAGAACGTTTCATTGGAAATACGGTCTTGGATATCCACTACCGCCTGCGGACGGAGATTCCACAGATTGTACAGCGCTATTTCAAGACGACAGACAATGTCTTGGATCTGTTTGATTACGTCTTCTCGCAACTGTTTCAAGAACTGGTCTTTATAGAAGGAAAGGTTTCATCTTTGAGTTACGCCGACCTTCAGACCTATCAGTTCTTAGATAATCCCCAACATGTGGCCTTGGAGTTACGAGGGGGGATGCCAGAAGACCAAATGACTCAGATTCTGGTTGCGGAGTCCCAAGAGAAGGCCTTGAAAAATGTAACGGTCATTAGCCACAAATTCTTGGTTCCTTATCGTGGGGTGGCCCTCATGCATGTGATTGGTCCTGTAGAGATGGATTACAGGCGTGTGATTAGTCTGGTCAATGTCATCGGCCGAGTACTGGTCATGAAGTTGACGGATTACTACCGTTACCTCAACAGCAACCATTATGAAGTAAATTAAGACCAAATGAAAGGGGTGTATGCCTTGACAGAAGATATTAAAAAAGAAGACGTGAAAGAAGAGGAAGTTGCCCAAACAACTGAAGAAGTTGTAGAGGAAAGCAACCAACCTTCTGAGTTAGAAGAAGCACAAGCGCGTGCCGAGGAATTTGAAAACAAGTACCTTCGTGCTCATGCAGAAATGCAAAACATTCAGCGCCGTGCCAATGAAGAACGTCAACAATTACAAAAATACCGTAGCCAAGATTTGGCAAAAGCGATCTTACCATCACTGGACAACCTCGAACGTGCCCTTGCCGTAGAAGGATTGACAGATGATGTGAAGAAGGGCTTGGAAATGGTCCAAGAAAGCTTGATTCATGCTTTGAAAGAAGAAGGAATCGAGGAAATCGCAGCGGACGGAGAATTTGACCATAACTACCACATGGCCATCCAAACCCTCCCAGCTGATGACGAACATCCAGCAGACACTATCGCACAAGTCTTCCAAAAAGGCTACAAACTCCATGACCGCATCCTAAGACCGGCTATGGTAGTGGTTTATAACTAGGATACCTTGTCCGAAACGACACTAAACTATGAAAGAAAGATAAGATGCAAGCCGGAGGCTTGCAAGGAAGATATTTCCCGCCGTGGTGAAAGTTTCAGTAGCTTGTGCTACTGAAACAGGGGATTTTTGAGACAGTAGGCTCAAAAATAAGTGATGAAATCCCGAAGGGAGTTGCTCACGTCCCCACCACTTAAGGGAAATATCAAAAAGAAGAAAAGAGAAAAATCAACAAGGAGAGAAACATATGTCTAAAATTATCGGTATTGACTTAGGTACAACAAACTCAGCAGTAGCAGTTCTTGAAGGAACTGAATCAAAAATCATCGCAAACCCAGAAGGAAACCGCACAACTCCATCTGTAGTGTCATTCAAAAACGGTGAAATCATCGTTGGTGACGCAGCAAAACGTCAAGCAGTAACAAACCCAGATACAGTGATCTCTATCAAATCTAAAATGGGTACTTCTGAAAAAGTTTCTGCAAACGGTAAAGAGTACACTCCACAAGAAATCTCAGCTATGATCCTTCAATACTTGAAAGGCTACGCTGAAGACTACCTTGGTGAAAAAGTAACCAAAGCAGTTATCACCGTTCCAGCTTACTTCAACGATGCTCAACGTCAAGCAACTAAAGACGCTGGTAAAATCGCTGGTCTTGAAGTAGAACGTATCGTCAACGAACCAACTGCAGCGGCTCTTGCTTACGGTTTGGATAAGACTGACAAAGAAGAAAAAATCTTGGTATTCGACCTTGGTGGTGGTACATTTGACGTATCTATCCTTGAATTAGGCGACGGTGTCTTTGATGTATTGGCAACTGCAGGGGATAACAAACTCGGTGGTGACGACTTTGACCAAAAAATCATCGACCACTTGGTAGCAGAATTCAAGAAAGAAAATGGTATCGACTTGTCAACAGACAAGATGGCTCTTCAACGTTTGAAAGACGCAGCTGAAAAAGCGAAGAAAGACCTTTCTGGTGTAACTTCAACTCAAATCAGCTTACCATTCATCACTGCTGGTGAGGCTGGCCCTCTTCACTTGGAAATGACCTTGACTCGTGCCAAATTCGATGATTTGACTCGTGACCTCGTAGAACGTACAAAAACTCCAGTTCGTCAAGCCCTTTCAGATGCAGGTTTGAGCTTGTCAGATATTGACGAAGTGATCCTTGTCGGTGGTTCAACTCGTATCCCTGCCGTTGTAGAAGCTGTTAAAGCTGAAACTGGTAAAGAACCAAACAAATCAGTGAACCCTGATGAAGTAGTTGCTATGGGTGCTGCCATCCAAGGTGGTGTGATCACTGGTGATGTGAAAGACGTTGTCCTTCTTGACGTAACGCCATTGTCACTTGGTATCGAAACAATGGGTGGAGTCTTCACAAAATTGATCGACCGCAACACAACCATTCCAACATCTAAATCACAAGTCTTCTCAACTGCAGCAGACAACCAACCAGCCGTTGATATTCACGTTCTTCAAGGTGAACGCCCAATGGCAGCGGACAACAAGACTCTTGGACGTTTCCAATTGACTGATATCCCAGCTGCACCTCGTGGTATCCCACAAATCGAAGTAACATTTGATATCGATAAGAACGGTATCGTGTCTGTTAAGGCCAAAGACCTTGGAACTCAAAAAGAACAAACAATTGTTATCCAATCAAACTCAGGTTTGACAGATGAAGAAATCGACCGTATGATGAAAGATGCAGAAGCTAACGCTGAAGCAGATAAGAAACGTAAAGAAGAAGTAGACCTTCGTAACGAAGTAGACCAAGCTATCTTTGCGACTGAAAAGACAATCAAAGAAACTGAAGGCAAAGGCTTCGATGCAGAACGTGATGCTGCACAAGCTGCCCTTGATGATCTTAAGAAAGCTCAAGAAGACAACAACTTGGACGAAATGAAAGCAAAACTTGAAGCATTGAACGAAAAAGCTCAAGGACTTGCGGTTAAACTCTACGAACAAGCCGCAGCAGCGCAACAAGCTCAAGCAGGAGCAGAAGGCGCACATGCAACAGGAAACGCAGGCGATGACGTCGTAGACGGAGAGTTTACTGAGAAATAGGCGGTAAGACAGAACTAAAAATTGAAAGTTTTTAGTTCGTAGTCGAACCCCCGCGAGGATGATTAGGATTTTTGGGAGTCTGAAAGACGAACCCAAAATCCAATCAGCTACCGCGTCAAAAGTTGTTTTTAAAATTAGATGAGGCGGATAGGTCTTTGTCTTAGCCTCGGTCTGATGTCATAAGTATAGTAAGAAATCCAGAGGTTGCAGCCCAGCCTCTGTTTTTCGGTAGAATAGAGGATGTTGCGTATGAAAAAAGTACTTTGTATCATTTATCCTAATTTTTCTCTTTATGAGATAACCACTTTAACGAGTACTTTAGCTCTGTCTTTTGATATCATGATTGATTATGTTGCTTCTGAGCATTCGATAGTGGTCTCTGAGGATGGTTTGCCCTGTCAACCTACGAAAACATTGGATCAAATCCGTATAGAAGAGTATTCTTGTGTGATTTTGCCCGGAATGGTTAACATTGGACCTGCTCTAAAGGATGAGAAATTGATTTCGTTTTTGAGGGATCTTGGTGAGCAAGATATCCTAATTGCAGCCATTTCTTCAGCGCCTCTTTTATTGGCCAAAGCAGGTCTGTTGAAGGACACGAAATTCACAGGTGGAATTTGGCAAAACTTCTTTGACTATTTTGAATTTCTTCCACGTGAAAATTTCCAACCGAAAGTTCTTGTGCAAGATAAACAAATCATTACGGCTATCGGTTTTGCACATCAAGAGTTTGCAAGAAAAGTGATTCTAAGTTTAGGGTTGGCAGAGAATACGGACAACTATTTTAAAGAACAGAACGAGTATGCAGAAGAGGATTTGATATTTACTCTATCAGATGAAGAGTTTGATCAAGTGAAGCAAAGTATAGAAAATACCCTCTAAAGTTTTACATAAAAATTATAGAAAGGAACAAAGAGTGTTCGCAACTGAACACGGGCTACGGACGGTGCCAAAAAGATAGTTTTTTCTAGGACGCAAGCGTCCGTCGTCAAAACTCCTATTTTGGCTGTGTCCGTTTGACGCCCTTTGTATCTTGAATTATGAACAATACTGAATTTTATGACCGTTTGGGCGTTTCAAAAAATGCATCTCAAGATGAGATCAAGAAAGCCTATCGGAAATTATCTAAAAAATATCACCCAGATATCAACAAGGAGCCTGGTGCTGAGGACAAGTACAAGGAAGTTCAAGAAGCCTATGAGACTTTAAGTGACGAACAAAAGCGGGCAGCTTATGACCAATACGGTGCTGCAGGAGCCAACGGTGGTTTTGGTGGCTTCGGTGGCGGAGCTGGTGGTTTCGGTGGTTTTGATGGCACTGGTTTTGGTGGCTTTGAGGACATTTTCTCAAGCTTCTTTGGAGGTGGAGGTGGAAGTCGCAATCCCAACGCTCCACGTCAGGGAGATGATCTTCAGTACCGTGTAAACCTCAAGTTTGAAGAAGCCATCTTTGGAACTGAAAAGGAAGTGAAGTACCATCGGGAAGCCAGCTGTCGGACATGTGACGGAAGTGGTTCTAAGCCAGGAACAAGTCCAGTAACTTGTGGACGTTGTCATGGTTCTGGGGTGATCAATGTGGATACGCAAACCCCTCTAGGAATGATGCGCCGTCAGGTAACCTGTGATGTCTGTCACGGACGTGGTCAAGAAATCAAAGAACCTTGTACTACCTGTCATGGGACTGGGCATGAGAAGCAAGCTCACAGTGTTATCGTGAAAATCCCAGCTGGGGTTGAAACAGGGCAACAAATTCGCCTTTCTGGTCAAGGAGAAGCTGGCTTTAACGGAGGTCCATACGGAGATCTTTATGTGGTGGTCAATGTTGAGCCAAGCGACAAATTTGAACGGGATGGATCAACTATCTACTATAAATTGAACTTGAACGTTGTTCAGGCTGCTCTTGGAGATACGGTTCATGTACCAACAGTTCACGGCGATGTTGACTTGGTCATCCCTGAAGGAACCCAGACTGGTAAGAAATTCCGCCTCCGTGGCAAGGGAGCTCCAAGCTTGCGTGGTGGATCTGTGGGAGATCAATATGTAACTGTTAATGTGGTGACACCAACAGGTCTAAATGACAAGCAAAAAGAAGCCCTTCGTGCATTTGCGGAAGCTGGCGATATCAAGGTAAATCCAAAGAAAAAAGGCTTCTTTGACAAGATGAAAGATGCCTTGGATGATTTATAAACATAAAAGAAGATTTGGTTTTTCAAATCTTCTTTTTTTATCAAGAAAAACACCTCCGAAACCGAAGGATTCAGAGGTGTGGCAAAAGAATCAAATTAAACAAGTCCTTGGGCAATCATCGCATTTGCGACATTTTCAAAGGCTGCGATATTGGCACCTGCAAGGTAATCTTTACCAAGACCGTAGGTTTCTGCAGTTGTTTTAGCAGTGTTGAAGATGTTAGTCATGATATCTTTCAAACGACCATCTACTTCTTCTCGTGTCCATGAAAGACGGAGGCTGTTTTGGCTCATTTCAAGAGCAGATACAGCAACCCCACCAGCATTGGCAGCTTTAGCAGGTCCGTAAAGGATGCCGTTTTCTTTGTAGACTTTGATCGCATCAAGGTCGCTTGGCATGTTAGCTCCTTCAGAAACAACTTTAACACCTTGAGCAACCAAACGTTTCGCTGCTTCACCATTGATTTCATTTTGAGTCGCACATGGAAGGGCGATGTCATAGTTGCCGGTATAAGTCCATACAGAACCTTCGTAGTAGGTCGCAGTTGGTTTTTCTGAAGCGTATTCTGTCAAACGAGCACGACGGTTGTTTTTCACATCTGTAAGAAGATCGAAGTCGATTCCGTTTTCGTCGATGATGTAACCGTTTGAGTCAGAGACTGAGATAACAGTTGCACCAAGTTCAGTTGCTTTTTGAAGAGCGTATTGAGCAACGTTACCAGAACCTGAGATCACGACTTTCTTACCAGCAAAGCTGTCGCCATTGGCTTTGAGCATTTCTTCAGTGTAGTATACCAAACCGTAACCAGTTGCTTCTGGACGGATCAAGCTACCACCGAAACCAAGAGGTTTACCAGTCAAGACACCAGCATCAAATTGGCGAAGGCGTTTGTATTGTCCGTAAAGGTAACCAATCTCACGTCCACCAACCCCGATATCCCCAGCTGGTACATCAAGAGAAGGACCGATGTGTTTTTGCAATTCAGTCATGAAGCTTTGGCAGAAACGCATCACTTCAGCATCAGTTTTCCCTTTAGGATCGAAGTCTGATCCACCTTTACCACCACCGATAGGAAGGCCGGTCAAGACGTTTTTGAAGATTTGTTCGAAGCCGAGGAATTTCAAAATCCCTTGGTTAACAGTTGGGTGGAAACGAAGTCCGCCTTTGTATGGACCAACAGCTGAGTTAAATTGGACACGGTAACCACGGTTCACTTGAACCTTTCCATCACGGTCAACCCAAGGAACACGGAAAGAAATTACGCGTTCTGGCTCAGTGATACGGGCCAAGATGTTTTCTTCAATGTATTCTGGATGTTTTTCAAATACAGGTTCCAAAGTGCTAAGGAACTCTTCAACAGCTTGAAGGAATTCTGCTTCATGGCCATTACGAGCTTTTACAGTTTCGAAAGTGCTTTGGATATATTCTTTTGCAGTTGTCATCTTGTTTCTCCTTTGTTTTATTGAAACGAATGCCAGTAGGGGCTGTCTTACTGGGTATGAAGGCACTGCTGAAAGCAATGTCATGTTTTATTACGTGGACAATTATAGCAGTTTTTTTTTGACTTGTAAAGAAAAAAGTTGAATTTTCTGAAAATTTTCACAGCTACTCATATAGTGGAAATAGATCAATTCTAGAGGACAACAGAATTGGATGAATATCTGATTTTTTTCTCTATATAGAAAATGAATTGATAACGTTTATGGTGAATTTTTTCTATTTCCGTACGTTTCTTGGGCTATTTTAGTTTTCTAACTGTGAATCCTCCTTTTCGTGCTATAATAGCTGTAAGAATTCATTTCAAGGAGAAGAAGATGGTATCGACAAAAACAACTATTGCAGGTTTTGAGTTTGACAACTGCCTGATGAATGCCGCGGGTGTAGCCTGTATGACAATTGCAGAACTTGAAGAAGTAAAGAATTCTGCTGCGGGAACATTTGTGACGAAGACTGCGACCTTGGAGTATCGTCAAGGGAACCCAGAGCCACGCTACCAAGATGTGCCACTAGGATCTATTAACTCAATGGGGCTTCCCAACCAAGGTTTGGATTATTATTTAGATTACCTCCTTGAGTTACAAACTTCTGATCCGAATCGGACTTTCTTTTTGTCTTTAGTCGGAATGTCCCCGGAGGAAACCCATACCATCTTGAAAAAGGTAGAAGACAGTGATTTTAGAGGTTTGACGGAGTTGAACCTTTCCTGTCCCAATGTCCCTGGGAAACCCCAGATCGCCTATGACTTTGAGACGACTGATCGAATCTTGTCAGAGGTCTTTGCCTATTTCACCAAACCTCTTGGCATCAAGTTACCACCTTACTTTGATATTGTTCACTTTGATCAAGCTGCAACGATTTTTAACAAATACCCGCTTAAGTTTGTCAACTGCGTTAACTCGATCGGAAATGGCCTCTACATCGAGGATGAATCCGTAGTGATCCGCCCTAAGAACGGCTTTGGTGGGATTGGTGGAGAATACATCAAGCCAACTGCTCTGGCCAATGTCCATGCCTTTTACCAACGGTTGAATCCAGAAATTCAGATTGTAGGGACAGGTGGCGTCTTGACCGGTCGCGATGCCTTTGAGCATATCCTTTGTGGCGCTAGTATGGTGCAAATCGGAACCACACTTCATAAAGAAGGAGTAGGGGCTTTCGAGCGCATTACTACGGAACTCAAAGACATCATGGAAGAAAAAGGCTACCAAAGCCTAGAAGACTTCCGGGGGGAAACTGCACTACATTGACTAAACCTTCGAAAAGAACTTCCTCAAGTGGATACTTGGGGATTTTTTATGGATTCTTGTCAAGAGAGAGAATCTGTTCCTAGTTTTAAAGATTTTCCATTTTTATAGAGAGAAAAAGGTGTACAATGGAGGTGAGAAGGAAGGTGATTGCGATGGGAGAAAGGGATGTGGTTCAAGAGGCAAAGACCATGATCGAAACTCTCCAAACAGCCTTTTCTAGGGAATGCAAAACCAGTCCAGATGCCCTTCGATTTGAGGGAAATCTAAATCATATTTTGGAAGTTTTAGTGAAGGCAAGACAGGTAGACAATCGCCTGTTGATTGAGTTGGAAAAATTTTATCAAAGTACCAGTTTATTGATTGGTCTGGGGGGAGCTCGATTTGAGTGAAGAGGCCTATCAAGCCTGGCGAGCTTATGATCATTGGCATTACGAAGTTGTGAAGCCTCAGTTGCAGGTGTATGGACCGACGGTGGTTCTTTAATCTTGACAACGATGCTTAGGAAGGTCAGAGATTGAGAGGAGGTGTGGGTCATGTCTCTCATGCATGATTTTTTCCATCAGTTTTTAGTATCTCTACGTAATCTTGGTTACTCGCTCTTTTTCTTATTTGAAAAATAAGTGGGAGTGAGTGCCTTTATCCCTTTTACTAGTATAGTAGAAGGGATTTTTGATGCAGAATCCTTGAAAATCTGATGCTCTTGGATTATGATGGAGCTAATAGATGTCAAGCGTTCCACATAGGGAATGCAGGAAGCGAGGAAAAAAGATGGCAGAGATTTATCTAGCAGGTGGCTGTTTTTGGGGCTTAGAGGAGTATTTCTCTCGGATTTCGGGTGTAGAAAGACGACGGTGGGCTATGCCAATGGCCAGGTAGAAGCGACCAATTACCAACTGATTAAGGAAACGGATCATGCAGAGACCGTGCAAGTCATCTACGATCCAAATAAGATTTCCTTACGAGCGATTCTGCTCTACTATTTCCGGGTGATCGATCCCTTGTCCATGAACAAGCAGGGAAATGATCGAGGTCGCCAGTACCGGACGGGTGTCTATTACCTGGACGATGCGGACCGTGAGGTGATCGCCCAAGTGTTTGCGGAAGAAGAGGAGCAACTTGGCCACAAAATAGCGGTTGAGCTAGAACCTTTGCGTCACTACATCCTAGCGGAGGACTACCATCAAGACTACCTCAAGAAGAATCCTGGGGGCTATTGCCATATCGATGTGATGGATGCTGACCAACCCTTGATTGATCCGGCAACCTATCCCAAGCCCAGTCAAGAAGAATTAAAGACACGATTGACAGAGGAGCAGTACCAAGTCACTCAAGAGAGTGCGACAGAGCGACCTTTCCACAATGCCTATGACCAGACCTTTGAAGAGGGAATCTATGTGGACATTACGACTGGAGAGCCTCTTTTCTTTGCCAATGATAAGTTTGCGTCTGGCTGTGGATGGCCGAGTTTCTCTCGCCCTATTGCCAAAGATGTCGTTCATTATTACCAGGATCTTAGCCACGGGATGGAGCGGATTGAAGTTCGTTCCCGCTCAGGCAATGCCCATCTCGGCCATGTCTTTACCGATGGGCCAAGAGAACAAGGTGGCCTTCGCTATTGTATCAATTCGGCCTCTCTGCGCTTTATTCCGAAAGAGGAGATGGAGGTAGAGGGATACGGGGATCTACTCAAGCAGATGCACTAAAAGAATGATGGAGAGGGGGCTGTAAGCCCTCTTTTTAGTCCCTCCATTTATCTATTCATGGAAGTTTAGGTCAGTCTGTTTTCTTTTGTCAAAATTGTGTTACAATGAAAAAAAGGCCTGACAGATGACGGAGGGGCCTTTGGCAAGAGCAAGAGAAATGGATAGGAAGAGAAGAAGATGAAGAATTGGAAGGATCTCCTAAAGAGATGGAGTGAGCTCGGGAAAGATATCCTCAGGATGCTCAATGAATGGCTTGATATTGGATTGGGAAAGGTGACTGTTGTTCGTCTAACCAACGAACAGTTTGTCTATGGCTTGCTGATTACAGTATTTGCGGCCGCGAATCTGGTCTTATGGGTTCAAAAATGGAATGGTTTCCCCATTACAGCACTAGAGATGCCGGAAGTTGTTGAAAAGCAAGAAGAAATTCATCCGGATCAGTTGCCACATACGGCTCGGATCATGGCAAATGGAGACCAACTCTATCATGACTTGGTTTATATGAGTGCCGTCAAGGAAGATGGAAGCTATGATTTTTCTGAGAATTATCACTATGCTCAGGAATGGTTGAAGCAAGGGGATCTGGTCTTGGGGGATTTTGAAGGAACCATCAATTCGGATTATGGACTGTCGGGGTATCCAATTTCAATGCCCCTGGTGCGGTCGTTGCTTCGATTAAGGATGCAGGCTATCAGGTGATGGACCTGGGACATAACCATATCCTCGATACTGGCTTGGAAGGGCTGTTTTCGACTGTGAAAACCTTTGAAGACGCAGGGATCCAAACGGTTGGTGTCTATCCGCATGAGACGCGAGATCAAGCCCCTATCCTGATCAAGGAAGTAAATGGAATCAAGATTGCAATTTTGGCTTATTCCTACGGCTTTAATGGGATGGAAGCTTATTTAGATCAAGAAGATTATGACAATCGTTTGTCGGACCTCAACGAGGAACGTATGCGCAAGGAAATCCAAAAAGCTGAGATGGAAGCGGACATTACCATTGTCATGCCTCAGATGGGGATTGAATATGATTTAGAGCCATCAGAGGAACAAAAGGAACTATACCATAAGATGATTTCTTGGGGAGCTGATATTGTCTTGGGTGGCCATCCTCACGTCGTCCAACCAGCCGAGATTGTGGATAAGGATGGGCAACAGAAATTGATCATTTATTCGATGGGGAATTTCCTTTCGAATCAGCGACTGGAAACCATGGAAGGGATAGAAAATGCTCAATGGACCGAAAGGGGTGTCCTGATGGATATAACCATTGAGAAGGTCGGGCGCAAGACACGGATCAAACGGCCACAGCTCATCCTACTTGGGTCAACCGGACGCCAAAGGACAGTTATTCTCCTGAAGGCTATGAACTCTATCATTTCCAGACCTATATCTTGGAGGACTGGATTGAAGGAGGCAAGTATCGGGATCAATTGGATGATGAAACAAAGGCGCGTGTCGATACAGCCTACCAGGAAGTGAAGGAACGTGTGAATTTGAATTGGGAATAGGAAGGAGCGGATGAAGGAATGGACAAACTTGGATGGTTACCAATTGGATTTGTTGGACTGATCATCGTTATGGTTCTAACAAACTGTATAGCAACGATTTTTCTGAGAAAAAAATTAGCCAAGGCTTGGGAGGGCGAACGGTTTTTTATAAAAAAAGATAGTGAAGAAAGTTTAGCAGAAACCATGCTCTTGGCGTCAACACTCCAACCAACAGATAGTCAAGTAGACGGCCAAACTTGGCATGATTTGGATCTGTATAGAGTATTTGATCAGTTGAACCATACACAGTCTAGTATAGGGGCTGAGGCCTTGTATCAGAAGATGCGTTTGCTAAATTTTCAACAAGATGCATCTTTGCAGGAGTTAGAAGATTTCTTTGAACATCACCCGGATCTCCGTCTGAAGGTTCAGGTTGTTATGAACCAGTTAGGAAAAAGAACCACAATATGGCTAGAAGTATTGTGGCGAATCCAGGGAAGCAAGATTCGAGGATCTATCTTTCTCTCTATATTTTTTTAGCGTGTTTGCCAGTCCTCTCTCTTTTCTTTCTTCCGTTTTTTCAAATTCAAGCCATGTCAGTCTTGATAGCGAGTGTGACGTTTAATATTGTTTTTTCGAGTATTCGGAATTGGTCGAATAAAATGCGCTTGGATCAAGTTAGTTACCTGGTTCGCATCTTTGCTTCAGCGGAAAAGTTGAGTCGTTTAGCGCTTCCGAAACAAGAAGCACTCAAACAAGCTGTCCAACCATTTAAGAAGACGAAAGTCATTTCCAGCATCTTACAAACTCCAACAGGAAGCTCCGAGATGGAAATTATCCTGATTTACCTTAATTTTCTTTTCTTAATTCCGCAGATTGCCCAGATCTATATCTATCAGCAAGTGAGGGCTCATCAGAAAGAAGCGCAGGAAACAATCAATCTTTTGGGGGAATTGGAAGTAGCTATTAGCCTTCTACGCCATAAGCGTGATGGTAAATTGGTCTGTCATCCCTGTTTTAAACAAGATGGAGGGATCAAGGGTAAGGGGATCTACCATCCTTTGCTAGCGGATCCGGTTGCTAATGACGTTAGTTTTGAAAAAAATATGGTGATCAGTGGAGATAATGCCTCAGGGAAATCCACTTATTTGAAAATGGTAGCCATTAACTGTATTTTAGCGCAGGGCTTGGGCTTCGCCTATGGCGAAAGTTTGGAGCTTTCTTATGGACATGTTATGACCTCTATGGATGTTAGCGATGATATTGAGGTTGGAGATAGCTATTTTATTACAGAGAGCAAAACGATTCTCCGAATGATTGAGAGTCTGGAAAAGTCTGGCTTTCATTATTTCTTTATTGATGAACTCTTTAAGGGAACCAATACCATTGAGCGAATTGGGTCTGGCTTGGGCATTGTCCGCTGGCTATCGAGACACGATTGCCTGTATATGATTTCGAGCCATGATATTGAGCTAGTTGCGGCATCTGGTGCAGTAAATGATAATTATCATTTCGACAGTCGCTATGTTGACGGGAAAATCGTCTTTGATTATCAGATAAAGCAGGGAGCTGCAGTAACGAAGAATGCGGTCAATACATTAAAAAGCCTCCATTTTCCTTCAGAAATCACTCAAACTTCCCAAGAATTAATTGGACAATATGAAAAGACAGGGAAATGGTCTTTAAATAGAATGTTGAGTGATAAAGAGGAAGGTCGCTAGGCTATCTCAGATCTTCTGTTTTAAAAAAATAAAGGCCCCTGGAACGCAAGTATCGATTGTGTTCCAGAGGCTTTTTGTTTAATCCATTGGTTAAAGACAGGCTTTTCGGTATTGGCTTGGAGTAACCTGATAGTATTTTTTGAACTGGCGATTAAAGTTTGAGAGGTTGTTGAAGCCAGATTGGCTAGCGATATCAATAATTGCCAGATCGGAATGCTGGAGGAGATGAGCAGCTTTTTTTAGCCGATATTGGATGATATACTCCATACAAGAGATCCCCAATTGTTTCTTAAAGAAATTCATAAAGTGGGTCGGGCTAAAATGACACAACTCTGCTAAATGTTCAATCATGAGCTCCTCTTGGTAATGGTTCGAAATATGGTCGAGGACCAAACGAATTTTTTCTTCTCTCCGATAAGCATCTGTTGAAAACTTCTTCTCGACAATATAGTGGTGAGAAAAGAGGAGATAGAGGAGTTCATTGAGCTGGGATTTGAGTCGGAGTTCATAGAAGGGGCCTTGTTCTCTTCCGTTTGCCATACAGGTCAAGAGGCTCTGTTTGATTTTTTCGTAACCGGGTGATTGGGCTTGAATGCGTCGAACAAATTCAAAATCACCATTGTAGAGGGGTTGTAAATATTTTAGAGTGGCAATGTTTTTATGGGTAATCCCAATCAGGTCTAGATTAAAATGGAGGATATCCATGGTATGGGAAGAACTCTGGATGGGATGAATGGAGTGAAGGGCATTGGGCCGGATTAAAATAATATCACCGGGCTGGCTATTAAAATATTCATAATCGATATGGAATTGGGCAGTCCCTTCGTTGACATAAATAATCTCAATATCGGTGTGCCAATGAAATAAAATATCCGGTTGGCCATTTTGAGTGCTAATCTGTTTGATTGAAAAAGGGAAATCGCTATTGGTAAAGGATGTTTGGCGGTATAAGGTCTTTGTGTTCATGCCTACCTCTTAAATCTTTTTCGGGAGTAGCAAACGCTTTAACTAGGTGAGAGAGGGTCTGCTAGTTACTTCATACAGGGAAAATCTACTATCTATATTATAATAAAATTGGACTAAATTAAAGAGGATTCAATGGAATTTCTGAAATTTTAAGGAAGGTGAAAAGGGAGCGCTTGTGGAAAAGAAGACCCAAAATGACTAGGAAATGGTGTATAATAGGGAAAAGGTAGAAAGAGGTGGCGGTATGCTACAAATGATTGCGACAGACATGGACGGTACTCTGATGGACGAGCAAGGAGAGGTTGACCGTGAGCGTTTGAGCCGCATCTTGGATCAGCTAGACCAAAGAGGGATTCCCTTTGTCATTGCGACAGGGAATGGCTATAGCCGTATGGCTCATGTATTGGGAGAGCTGAAAGATCGCGTCACCTTGGTTCTGGCTAATGGTGCACAGATATTAGAGAAGGGAAAACTCATCCGAGAGTGTAGCTGGCTTGAAGAGCTGGTGCAGGAGGTCTTACATTATCTAGAAGGTCGAGAAGAAGAACTTCATCTGGTCGTCAGTAGCCTATCTGGGGGCTATGCCAAGAAAGGAACAGAGTTTCCTCTTTTAGAGCAATTGATGACGCCTGAGCTAGCTGCAGCTTTTTACAAACGGATGCGGTTTGTGGATGATCTGACCAAAGAGCATGGTGAGCAGGTTCTGAAGCTAAGTGTCGTCACTGACACTGAAAAAGTCGAAGCCTTTGTGCAAGAGTTGCGAGAAGAGTTTGGGGAGCGCCTGCTTCCAGCAGCTAGTGGCTATGGAGCTATTGATATTTTACAACCAGAAGTCAATAAGGCCACAGCCATTCAATTCTTGGAAGAACGTTGGGGCGTAGATGGAGGTCGCCTAATGGCATTTGGCGATAGTCAAAACGATGTGGAAATGCTTGAGTTAGCGACCTATTCCTATGCAATGGAAAATGCGGATGCCCATGCTCGGAAAGTAGCCCGCTATATAGCGCCCTCTCACCAGAAAAAGGGGGTCTACGAAATCATCGAAGCTTATTTGGACGGAAGACTAAATTTTGATTAGGCGAGTATCCTATCTCGCACAGTTTCTACCATACGAATCGAAAGGAGTCTTTATGGCTGTACAATTATTGGAGACCTGGCTGTTGAAAGAACAGGCAAAAATACAACAGAACTACCGAGAGCTGAATCAAAATCCTTTGAAGGAACCCGATATACTCTTTATAGGAGACTCTATCATCGAATACTATCCTCTTCAGGAGTTGCTTTTGACAGATCAGTATCTAGTGAACCGGGGGATTAGAGGCTACAAGACAGACCTCTTGAGAGAGCATCTAGATGCCCATATTTGGTCAAGCAGTGGATAAGATTTTCCTACTAATCGGAACCAATGACATTGGCAAGGAAATACCTCTGTCAGAAACCATCGATAACATGAGCATCATTCTACAGGAGATAGTGCGACTCTTGCCCTTGGTGCAAATCAAACTCGTTTCGGTTCTTCCTGTGAATGAGGGAGACTCCTACAAGGGAACAGTCTATATCCGGACTAATCAAAAGATTCAGGCCTTGAATCAGGCTTATCGTGAACTGGCTCAAGGAATGATGAATGTCGAATTTATCAATGTTTTTGACTATTTGCTTGGAGAGGATGGTCAGCTCAAACCGGATTATACAACAGATGGCCTTCATTTAACAATTGAAGGATACAGGGTCTTGAGTAAGGCTCTTCAAAACGAAATATAACCCATCCTAGCAAGGAAAATCATTTTCCAGCTAGGATTTTTTAATGCCTTCCATAAAACAGTTTGGGAAAACACTCTATTTTGTACCAATTTTATAACAAGCAAAGTCCTTGTCCTTATGCGGTTTCTGACTTCTGTTATAAAATAGTCGACGGAAACAGAACAGATTTTTGCTCTGTGTTATGCAATAGTTCCAGGTATTTAGTGAGCATATTCTTATACAAGGGCAAGAAAACGTGATAAATTGATATAGTAAAGTTATTTGAAACGTTTTCACTCTTTGTCGAATTCAGTTCAAAGACTGACAATTATTTTATTGAAGGAGAGTTATCATTATGACTCAAGGGAAATTACTGCATCTGCAGCAATGCTCAACGTATTGAAAACATGGGGCGTAGACACTATCTACGGTATCCCATCAGGAACACTCAGCTCATTGATGGACGCTTTAGCTGAAGACAAAGATATCCGTTTCTTGCAAGTTCGCCACGAAGAAACAGGTGCTCTTGCAGCGGTTATGCAAGCTAAATTTGGCGGATCTATCGGTGTTGCAGTTGGTTCAGGTGGACCTGGTGCAACTCACTTGATCAATGGTGTTTACGATGCAGCTATGGATAACACTCCATTCCTTGCTATCCTTGGATCACGTCCAGTTAACGAATTGAACATGGATGCCTTCCAAGAATTGAACCAAAACCCAATGTACAACGGTATCGCTGTTTACAACAAACGTGTAGCTTACGCAGAACAATTGCCAAAAGTCATTGACGAAGCTTGCCGTGCTGCCGTTTCTAAAAAAGGTCCAGCCGTTGTTGAAATTCCAGTAAACTTTGGTTTCCAAGAAATCGACGAAAACTCTTACTACGGATCAGGTTCTTATGAACGTCACTTTATCGCTCCTGCCTTGAACGAAGTGGAAATCGATAAAGCTGTTGAAATCTTGAACAATGCTGAACGCCCAGTGATCTACGCTGGTTTCGGTGGAGTTGGTGCGGGTGATGTCATCACTGAATTGTCTCGTAAAATTAAAGCACCAATCATTACAACTGGTAAAAACTTCGAAGCGTTTGAATGGGACTACGAAGGGTTGACAGGTTCTGCTTACCGTGTTGGTTGGAAACCAGCCAACGAAGTAGTCTTTGAAGCAGACACTGTTCTTTTCCTTGGTTCAAACTTCCCATTTGCTGAAGTATACGAAGCTTTCAAGAACACTGAAAAATTCATCCAAGTCGATATCGACCCTTACAAACTTGGTAAACGTCATGCTCTTGACGCTTCCATCCTTGGGGATGCAGGTCAAGCAGCTAAAGCAATCCTTGATAAAGTGAACCCAGTTGAGTCTACTCCATGGTGGCGTGCAAACGTTAAGAACAACCAAAACTGGCGTGATTACATGAACAAACTCGAAGGTAAAACTGAGGGTGAATTGCAATTGTATCAAGTTTACAATGCAATCAACAAACATGCTGATCAAGACGCTATCTACTCAATCGACGTAGGTGACACTACTCAAACATCTACTCGTCACCTTCACATGACACCTAAGAACATGTGGCGTACATCTCCACTCTTTGCGACAATGGGTATTGCCCTTCCTGGTGGTATCGCTGCTAAGAAAGACAATCCAGATCGCCAAGTATGGAACATCATGGGTGACGGTGCATTCAACATGTGCTACCCAGACGTTATCACAAACGTTCAATACGACCTTCCAGTTATCAACGTTGTCTTCTCAAATGGTAAATATGCCTTCATCAAGGACAAATACGAAGACACAAACAAACACTTGTTTGGTTGTGACTTCCCTAATGCTGACTATGCGAAAATCGCTGAAGCTCAAGGAGCTATTGGATTTACAGTTGACCGTATCGAAGATATTGATGCTGTTGTTGCAGAAGCTGTTAAATTGAACAAAGAAGGTAAGACAGTTGTCATCGATGCTCGCATCACTCCACATCGTCCACTTCCAGTAGAAGTTCTTGAGTTGGATCCAAAACAACACTCAGAAGAAGCAATCAAAGCCTTCAAGGAAAAATACGAAGCTGAAGAGCTTGTACCATTCCGCCTCTTCTTGGAAGAAGAAGGGTTGCAATCACGCGCAATCAAATAATCCTGCTCGTCGAAAATCAAATGTAAACTGCGTTATCTTCACCTTGCCGTACTCCAGTACTGTCTGCGGTTCGATGCCTTGTTTATTCTTTGATTTTCTTAGAGCAGAACTTAAAAAGATCGGAGCAATCCGGTCTTTTTGTGGAGGATAAGAAATGAATTTAAATCAATTAGATATTATCGTTTCAGATGTTACCCAAGTTTGTGCTAGCTTGGAGCGTATTTTGGATAAAAAGGCAGATTATGTTGATGACGGTTTTGCTCAGTTCACGATTGGCAGTCACTGTCTCATGTTGTCTCAAAATCATTTGGTTCCTTTGGAAAACTTTCAGTCAGGAATCATTCTTCATATCGAGGTTGAGGATGTAGACCAGAACTACAAACGGTTGAAAGAGACTTGGTATCCAGGTTTTAAACGGTCCAGTTGTAACCGATTGGGGAAACCGAAAGCCTGCTAGTTAAAGGCCCAGCTGGTTTAGTGATTGATTTTTATCGTATGAAATAGGAGGCGTGAGTCATTTAACGTCAAACCTTAGCTATTCTTAAAACAGAATATGAGAATATGAACTATTTAAAAGATCGGAGTCAATCCGGTCTTTTTATGTTCCCAAGTGTAGGAGTTACCTTAGAATAGGTATCAGTTTTTCATAGGATCTTGTAGGATTTTTTGGAAAGAGAAGGGTATAATAGAACTATCAAATCAAGTGAGGTAGAGAGATGACCGACAAACTTCAATTTCCAGATGGTTTCCTTTGGGGTGGAGCGACGGCTGCTAACCAGTGTGAGGGAGCTTATAATGAAGATGGCCGTGGCTTGGCCAATGTGGATGTGGTGCCGATTGGGCCTGATCGTCACGCCATTATTACGGGTCAGAAAAAGATGTTCGATTTTGAAGAGGGCTATTTTTATCCGGCTAAGGATGGCATTGATATGTACCATCGCTACAAGGAAGACATTGCCCTCTTTGGGGAAATGGGCTTTAAAACCTATCGTTTGTCCATTGCCTGGTCTCGGATCTTCCCAAAAGGAGATGAACTAGAGCCAAACGAAGCGGGTCTACAGTTCTATGAAGACCTCTTTAAGGAGTGCCACAAGTATGGCATTGAACCCTTGGTGACCATTACCCACTTTGACTGTCCCATGCATTTGATTACCGAGTATGGAGGTTGGCGTAGTCGCAAGATGTTGGAATGTTATGAACGTCTCTGCCGGACCCTCTTCACTCGCTACAAGGGCTTGGTCAAATACTGGCTAACCTTTAATGAGATCAATATGATCCTCCATGCGCCTTTTATGGGAGCGGGTCTCTGCTTTGAAGAAGGGGAGAATGAGGAGCAGGTCAAATACCAGGCGGCTCACCATGAGTTGGTCGCTTCAGCCATTGCCACCAAGCTAGCCCATGAGATTGATCCAAACAATAAGGTCGGCTGTATGTTGGCAGCTGGGCAAAACTATCCGCATACCTGTGCTCCGCGAGATGTCTGGGCTGGTCTAGAAGAAGACCGCAAGAACTATTTCTTTATCGATGTGCAGGCGCGTGGGGAATACCCTAACTATGCTAAGAAAGAGTGGGAGCGTCAGGGAATCACGGTCGAGATGACCGAGCAGGACCTGCAATTGTTGAAAGACCATACAGTGGACTTTATTTCCTTCTCCTACTATGCCAGTCGGGTCGCTTCAGGGGATCCAGCTGAAAGGGAGAAAACAGCGGGCAATATCTTTGCCTCTCTGAAAAATCCCTACCTAGAAAGCTCGGAATGGGGTTGGCAGATTGACCCTCTTGGTCTTCGCATTACGTTGAACACCATCTGGGATCGCTATCAAAAGCCCCTGTTTATTGTAGAAAATGGACTAGGCGCCGTTGATACCCCAAATGAAGCCGGGGAGATTGAGGATGACTACCGGATTAACTACCTCGCTGCCCATGTCAAGGCCATGCGGGATGCTATTCATGAAGATGGCGTTGTCCTCTGGGGCTATACAACTTGGGGCTGTATTGACCTGGTCTCTGCCGGGACAGGAGAAATGAAGAAACGCTACGGCTTTATCTATGTCGATCGGGACAACGAAGGTAAGGGAAGCTTGGAGCGCTTACGTAAGAAATCCTTCTATTGGTACAAAGAAGTCATTGCGACTAATGGGGCTTCTGTTGAATAGACGTCTCCTGTACTGCTTCACCATCTTCTGGATGACTCTCTGATAGTAAACTAAAAAGCTTAGAAGCCCAATTTCAAGCTGGGTTCCTAAGCTTTTTATATGTCGTTTAGCCAAGTCATTACGGATTTACTGGTCGTAGTCTAAGACATTGTTCTCGATGACAAACTTAGATTCAGCGGAAATGTTGGCTGCTCCTAGTTGCAACTGTGAACTTCCGTCTGGCTTCATGATGTGCCACTGACCGTCCTTGTGGGCAAAGATAGCCTGAAATGTGACGTTATCGCTCTTGTCTCGAATGGGTAGAACAAATGCTTGATCTGTATTCTCTAAGAGAATCTCTTCTTTTTTTTCAAAGTTATAGATATAAAATTGCCCAGTTCTTTGTCCCAAACCATGAAGTTCATCGACTTTTTGCCAGTTCTCAAATTTTGTCCGAACAAGGGATTCATTATAAATCTTGTTGAAGGTTTCGTTGCGTTTCTTCGTTTCTTCCTCGTCTAGTGTTTTCTGAAACTCTGCAACCTTTTTAGTCGTTTGGATGGTTTGTTTGTTTTGCTCCCTGATTTGGTGGCGGTGGATGACTCGCAACATTCTTGCAGCAACGCCCAGGATGACAAGGATGGATACAAGACTGATTTTAGTTTTAGCATTATTTTTCATAGATGAGTCTCCCTATTGTGTCATTGGTCCTATTATACCCTTTGAAAGAAAGGATTGTCAACTTCATCTTGTGATGACCTAACATGCAGATCTACCTGGGGACAATAGAATTTTATCAGATTTTCATTGACGAAGGAGCTTTTATTTGATAGGCTAGGGGAATAGAACTGATTTCGCAAGAAAAGAAAAAGGAGCGAGGCAAGTGGCACGGGTTTTATTAATCGAGGATAATAATGATATCCAAGAAATTTTATACAGTCTCTTAAGTGAAGACCATGAGGTCCTTCAGGCTTTTTCGGGCACAGAAGGGCTGCGGCTCTTCCAGCAAGAAGTCGTTGATTTGGTTCTTCTGGATATCATGCTTCCAGGGAAAAATGGGGACCAGGTCCTGGAGGAGATCCGTTTGCAGAGTCAGGTGCCGGTCATCATGATGACGGCCCTTGGAGACAAACACCTCATTAGTCAGTACCTCCTTGCAGGTGCCAATGATTATATTGTCAAGCCCTTTAATCTGGACGAAGTGGCGGCTCGGGTGACGGTGCAGTTGAGAAATCAACCAACGGTAGCACAAGAAGCTCAAGCGTCGCAAAAGCTTTCCTTTAAGAATTTGGTCCTGAATCCAGAAACCTTTGAACTGGAGTCCGGCGAACAGACGCTTCGCTTGGGCAAAAAAGAATTTCAAATTTTTGAGACCTTGCTGGCGCATCCAAAGAAGATTTTCACCAAGGAAGAATTGTATGAGGTGGTCTGGGAAGAAGTCTATCTACCTGGTGACAATACCCTCAATGCTCAACTGAGCAATCTCCGAAAGAAAATTGCCCAGCTTGATCCAGATGAGGACTATATTGAAACGGTCTGGGGCTTGGGTGTTCGCTTGAAAGGAGACAAGTAATGTGGGGATTGGTTCTAATTCTAGTCGTCCTTGTCCTTTTCTTGGGCTTAGGCTATGCTCGCTTGCTTTCTGCCTTAGAGGATTTGCAGGAGCAGATTCAACAGAAGCTTCAAAGCGGGAGTGGGGTACGGCTGACCTCTCAGGTCTCAAAAAAAGAATTGGTCGCCTTGACCAAGCAGGTCAGTGATCTCTTTGACCAGATCGAGCGGACCAATCGGATTGCCTTTCAAGAGAAAAAGACCTTGGATATGGCCATCAGTAATATTGCTCATGATATTCGAACGCCTTTGACCATTGCATCGGGCTATACCCAACAAATCATCAAGGGTGGGACGCAGGAAGAGGAAAAGCTGAAGAAAATTGCTTCCAATCTTCAAGTCGTCTCAAAACGTTTGGAATCTCTCTTGGAATACAGACGCTTGATGGAGGGAGCTATTCAGCCTCGGATTTCAGACGTCGATCTCAGTCAAGTCTTAACCCAGCAGTTGTTCCAGTATTATGATAGCTTGTCTGAGGCGGGGATTGCCTTAGAGGTAGAGCTAGAAGAGCATCTTCATTATGCTACGGATCCTGAGCTCTGGGAGCGCCTCTTGCAAAATATGCTCAGCAATGTCCTCAAGCATGGAAAGGAGCAGGCTCGTTTGACCTTGATGTCAGATGCGGACACGATTCGGGTCGAGCTGCGCAATATTGTGCAACAACCGATCCAGCACTTAGACCAATTGGCTAGTCGATTCTACTCTGAAAATCTATCGGATACAGAAGAGTCATCTGGCTTGGGTCTCTACATTATTCAAAATTTTGTAGAGATCTTAGGGGGCGACTTGCAACTGGCAACAGAGGCAGATTGGTTTATTTTGACCATTACACTAAGAAAAAAGGCTTGAGCATTGCTCAAACCTTTTTGTTATAAATCTTTGTGTTTGAAAGTAGCGAGTCCTAGGAAGCCGAAAACAAGGATGAATCCAAGGGCGATCGAGAGAGTGTTGTTCGTTGCTGTGGTGCTCTGTACCAAGGAATATTGGAATTCCAAGTTTAGATAGTGGAGAATATCAATATCTTTAAAGAAGAGCGCAGGAAGGCTTAAGAGGATATTTCCAATGAAGTAGCCAACGAAGGCCAAGGTGATGGATTGGCTAGCGTAAAGAAGGAAGGAAATGATGCTGACCCAAGCCAAGGTGGAAAGGAACTGAATCAGCACGGTCAGTCCAAAATGAGCAAGGAAGTGCTCTGGCATGGTGCCAAGTCCATTGTAGAGGGTCGCGATCAAGAAGACGAGACCATAAGAAACAAGAAATTGGAAGAGAGCAATGGTCAGGACAACAGCACTTTTGGCAAAGTAGTAGCTGGTGCGCGAAACGCCATAGGCCAGACTATTCTTGTATAAGTTTTGTGTTAAGTCTGTTCCCAGAACCAAGGTGATGACAATAATGGTAAAGAGGATGGTCACACTGATGCTGGAAGAATAGTTGGTCAAGGCTTTAAAGCCTGTCCAAACTTCGGTCGCTTGGGGTAATTTGGATTCCGTATTGACGCCGACGTGGCCGGTAGCTCCAAAGATGACTCCAGACAGGATGTTGAGAACGAGAATGGCTTCTGTAATCCAAAAACCTTTGGAGCGAAAAAGTCTGTAAAAATCTGCTTGAATGGTATGCAACATGATAAATCTCCTAAATGAAATATGTGGGATAAGTAAAACAAGACGGTGGTTTGACTAGTCTACCAAGTCCGTAAAGAATTTTTCCAGATCTTGGCGGGCATAGTAGATTTCGTCCACGTCAATATCCGCTTGAACGAGTGCTTTGACAATGACTTTAATATCGTGAGTCTGTCCGAAGATATGGATTTCTCCATCCTTATCGATGACCTTGATGCGGTGATGGAGTTGATCCTGGATCAGTTGACTCGCAAGGGCTAGCTGGCTAGTCTTGAGGATGATGTAATCTTCTCCTTGTTCTTCAAACTCAGCCTTGCTAATTTCTTTGATCAGGTGTCCTTGGTCTACAATGCCAAAGCGATTGGCAACCAGATAGAGTTCGGAGAGGATGTGGCTGGAAATGAGGATGGTCATGCCAAGTTCATCATTGAGGCGCTTGATCATCTGACGGAATTCCTTGATTCCGACAGGATCGAGACCATTGATGGGCTCATCCAAAATGAGGAAGTCGGGTTTAGCAATGAGCGCAATCGCAATTCCCAACCGTTGTTTCATCCCTAGTGAAAAATCACGGAATTTCTTCTTACCCGTATTATTCAGACCGACATAGTTCAGGGTTTCTTTGATGACCTGGTCGGGATTGGGGATATGGCGTGCCTTGCAATAGTAGACTAGGTTTTGATAAGCGGTCATATGCTTGTGGGCCACGGGACTCTCGATGACGGATCCGACCCTTTTCAGAGCTTGGGTCCACTGGGAACGATTCGTGGAAGCGAAGAGAGAGACGCTTCCGTCAGTTTCTTGAATCAGCTGGGTGATGATCTTGATGAGGGTGGTTTTCCCAGCCCCGTTCTTACCGATCAGGCCATAAACGTCACCTTTGCGAATGGTGAGATTCACATCATTTAAGGCGTATTGTTGACCAAATTTTTTACTCAAATGGGAAATTTCTAATACTTTTTTTCCATGGTTTTTCTCCTTCGTCCAAAATGACTAGTTGTTTTCTTTTACACTCTTAGTATACAGCTTGCTTTTCAAATAACTATCAAGCAATTCTCAAAATATTTCTAAAAAAAACGAGAGTGGGACAGAACGAATTTTTGACTTTAAGAAATCGATTTCGTTGTCCCGACACTCCCGCAAAAGCTATGATTAGGTCATCTTTGGAGCTTAAAAGGCGAACAAAGACTTTTTCTAGGAAAGCCTCAAAGTTCATGTAACTACTAAAAGCAGTCTTGATCAGTTAGTAACTGAAAAAATACTTTATCTACATTAAGAGGAACTGTTTTTTAAGCTAGCCTCTTCATTTTTAAATTCACCAACAAACTCCTTGATGGCTTGCGCGAGTTCATAGGGTTTCTCTGTATTGAGTAGATGGCCTCCGTCTGCGATTTCTTGATAGCGACCCTTTTGGGCAGGGAGCTTGGCCAACTTTTTAGAAGAAGACTGATTAGCCCCAATCTCTGCTGCCACAAACGACTAAGCTAGGAAGAGAGCAAGCTTTAGCGGTGTTGGTCAAATTGAGCCCTTTTAATTCGGTCAAGATTTGAAGCATCTGTTGTTTATTGGCATCTTGCTTTTCAAAGACATGCTTGGGAAGCAGACGAAAGAGGAGAATCTGGAGCCGATAGAGGGGATTGGTGGTGAGTTTGTATTGTGTTCCTGCAAGGACCAATCCCTTGAGTTGTGGAAAGTCTTGGCTGGAGAGATCAAGTGCAAGGACACCACCTAGTGAGAGGCCTACCAGAATAAAGGGTTCACTCTCTTGCTGGAGGCGCTCCATCAGCCTTGCTTTGACCTCCTGATAGCTTTCGCTTGGATGAGAGAAAATATCAAAAGTTTTGGAGTGCAAGGGTGAAAGGGCATATTGGACTCCTTGCCAAGAGAGGACATCCTGCCCTAGTCCATGTAAAAAAATCAGTTTCATTAGGAATCCTTTCTTTGAAAATCGAGTTCGTAGAGACCACGAAGAGCATTGCAGGCATAGACTCTGTCAGCAAGTTCTAAATCCTTCAGCGTCAAGAGTTTTTCTTCCACCTGCTGGGTCTCAAGAAGATGGCGCCGGTATATGCCATCTAATAATGGGAGATGAGCTGGTGGGGTATAGAGCTTTCCTTTGATTTCAAGGACAAGATTGCCAATCGTCGTCTCTAGCAAGCTTCCGTCTGGCAGATAGAAGATCTGCTCGTGATGGTTAGCTGATAGATGATCTCTCTGACTCGTTTTTGAAAATAAGTAAATGGCGTCGCTAGATCAAGCTTTTTGCTCGGTCAGTTGGGCCTGCAGATAGCTAGCTGGCAAGTCTGTCAGCTCGGTGATCGTCAGCTGGAAGCTTCCCGTTTTTTTCTGCAAGGCAATGCGACAACGGTAGTCAAGGCTAGGATCTACACGAGCGAGTTGTTCTTGAAGCTCGTTCAGGAGTTTTGGCTCATTATAAGGATAGGCAAAGTAGCGGCTGGCTTCTCTCAAACGGGTCAGGTGTTGCTCTAGGAAGGTCAGTTCTCCTTGATGGATGCGACCGGTCGTCAAAAGCTCAAATCGAGGCTCTTGTCGGTAGAGGACAGCCGATTTTTGTTTGGTTTCCTGGTATTCGCTTTCCCATTTACTGTCCCAAGTGATGCCTCCACCAACGCCATAGATAGCTTTGGTGCCTTGCATTTGAAGGGTTCGGATGGCCACATTAAAAATCCGTTTCCCTCTTGGAAGAAGGATCCCAATCGTGCCACAGTAGACGCCTCGAGGAGCGATCTCTGTCTGTTGGATGATTTCCATAGTAGAAATCTTTGGTGCGCCTGTGATCGAGCCACAAGGGAAGAGGGCTTGGAAGGTTTGGACCAGATCGACTTCGGGTCGCAGGCGACTTTCAATGGTAGAGGTCATCTGCCAAACGGTGGAGTACTGCTCGACTTGGCAGAGGCGGGTCACTTGCTCACTTCCAATTTCCGAAATCCGATTCATGTCATTGCGCAGGAGATCCACAATCATCATGTTTTCCGCCCGATTTTTGGGATCTGCTTCTAGCCAGGCTGCCTCTTGAAGATCCGTTTGGTTGGTGAGACCACGACGAGTCGTTCCCTTCATAGGGCGCGTGGTCAATAGACGATCTTCTTGTTCAAAAAAGAGCTCAGGACTGATGGAGAGGATGGCGACATCATCGTGCTGGATGAAGGCATTGTAATGGGCCTTCTGCTCTACCACCAAGCGATTGTAGATGGCCAAAGGATCCACCTCTAGCTCTTGAGAAAGCTGGACGGTGTAGTTGACTTGGTAGGTGTCTCCCTGGCGGATGTGGTGATGGATGATCTTGATTGCTTCTTGGTAGGCAGGAGCCTCGACCTCTTCCTTCCAATTGGCTGGAAGGTCCACAGCCTCGTAGTCCTCTGGGAAAGGAAGGATTTCGACCTCTTGGTGGATGGTGAAGTAGAGGAGATACTCTCCCATTAGGGGTGCAGGATGGACAGCTAATTTTTTCTCAAAAGCAGGAGCAGCCTCATAGCTGATATAGCCAACGGCATAGAAACCAGCCTCCTGATAGGCTTCTACCTCTCTAAGAAGAGCCTCTACCTGGTCGAGGTTTCTAGTTTTTAATTCCTTTATGGACTTGGTGAAAAGGTGGCGCAATCCAAGCTCTTTAAAATCAATAATGGTTTGTTTATGCATGCTTTGAGTATATCAAAAATAGAGGAAAAAAGGTAGATAAGGATGTAAGATTCCTTGCTTGGCCTTCCCTTTCATGCTAAAATAACCATAGAAACTGCTTTGGGCAAGGAGTAGGAATATGCAAAAGAATCCCCTCTATAACACCTCTAGTATCAGCTTTTTTCAATACCTCTTTGCGATTGCAGTGATTTTGGTGCATAGTGGTCGTTTAACCTCCTATGAGCCACTGCATTTTGGTCTCAAGAGTATGCTCGGCCGGCTAGCGGTGCCATTTTTTATCGTCTGTGCCAGCTTTTTCCTCAAACACTCCCTAGGGAATTCTCAGAAAATGAAGGCCTATCTGGTTAAAATCGTAAAAACCTATTTATTTTTGGAGTTGTGTCTATCTTCCCATATGCCTGGGATCTTTTTTTCTAGTCTCCATCTCCCTGTCTATCTTTTTTTCCAGCAGGTGTTCTCATTGCACTGATCTATCTGGGAATGTGCTACCAACTCTGGTATATCCCAGCCTTTTTGCTGGGCTTGTTTTTTTGGTCAATCAACTGGTCAAACACCTAGGTATGGTTTGGACGGGGTTGATCACCTTGCTCCTATACTGCTGGGGCTTGATCGAGACCTATTCGGCTTATCTGGACACCACAAGTCTTCTCAAAGGCTACCAGCTCTACAGCAATTTATTTTTTACAGCGCGAAATGGTCTCTTTTACACGCCCATTTTTATCTATATGGGTTATTATCTGTATGATCATTTTTCATGCACAAAGCTTTTAGGGTTCACCGTTGGCAAAAAGCTAGCTCTTGCCTTTTGGACTGCTTCTGTCTAGAAGGCATCATCATTTTTTTCAACATGAAGGAATCGATAAGAACTTTTTCTTTCTCCTTCCTTTTGTGACCGTTTATTTGGTCAATGCTTGCCTGCGATCGTCCTTTTCTGAAAAGCTATGATCTACAGTATTTAAAAGCAGATGAGTATGGCGCTTTACTTTTCGCATCCGATTTTTATCGAGTGGGCTCGCTATGGCTTTAGGACTCTCCCGCTTTCTTATCCAGACAGGGGCAAGTTGATTTTTGTGACGGCCTTGTTGGGAAGTCATCTCTTTGGATTGGCCATGCTCTCTTATCACTCTTGGCAAAAAGAAAAGAAAAACAGAAGTCTTGAAAAGGAAGTTCTCTAGAGAGACTTCTTTTTTTATTTTAAGGGAGACAGATAGGTCAGCTGAGGGTTGCAATTCTTTTCCAGTTTGGTTATGATGTAAGGGATTACAAGTAAAACCAAAAAGGAGAAGCGCATGAAGAAAAAATGGTGGCATGATGCCGTGATTTATCAAATCTATCCCAAGAGTTTTTTAGATAGCAATGGAGATGGAATCGGTGACCTCAAGGGGATCATCAGTAAGCTGGATTATTTGGAGAAGTTAGGTATTACGGCCATTTGGCTGTCTCCTGTCTACCAAAGCCCTATGGATGATAATGGCTACGATATATCTGATTACGAGGATATTGCTTCCATCTTTGGCACCATGGAAGATATGGAAACATTGATTGAGGAGGGGCAAAAGCGCGGTATTAAGATGATCATGGATTTGGTGGTCAACCATACCTCTGATGAGCATGCCTGGTTTATCGAAGCGAAAGAAAATCCAAACAGTCCAGAGCGAGACTACTATATTTGGCGGGACCAACCCAATGATCTTGTCTCTACCTTTAGTGGTTCAGCTTGGGAATTTGATCCGGCTTCCCAGCAGTATTATTTGCACTTCTTTAGTAAGAAGCAACCAGACCTGAATTGGGAAAATGAGACCCTTCGGCAGAAGATTTATGACATGATGAACTTTTGGATCGACAAGGGGATCGGTGGTTTTCGGATGGATGTCATCGACATGATTGGGAAAATTCCTGATCAGAAGATCGTAGCCAATGGTCCCATGCTCCACCCTTATCTGAAAGAAATGAATCGAGCGACTTTCGGGGATAAGGATTTGTTAACGGTCGGGGAGACCTGGGGAGCGACACCTGAGATTGCTAAGCAATACTCTGGTCCTGACAATGAAGAATTATCGATGGTCTTTCAATTTGAACACATTGGGCTTCTCTTCCAAGAGGGTCAGCCCAAATGGCACTATGCGAAGAAGCTCAATGTTCCTAAGTTGAAAGAAATCTTTAACAAGTGGCAGACGGAGCTGGGCATGGACGAAGGCTGGAACTCTCTCTTTTGGAACAACCATGACCTCCCTCGGATTGTTTCTGCCTGGGGAGATGACCAAGCCTATCGGGTGAAGTCCGCTAAGGCCCTAGCCATTCTTCTTCATTTGATGAGAGGAACGCCTTATATCTACCAGGGGGAAGAGATTGGCATGACCAACTATCCTTTTAAGAGCCTAGACGAAATCGAAGATATTGAATCTATTAACTACGCCGAGGAAAGCCTCGAAAAGGGAGTGGATCTCGACACCATTATGGACCAGATCCGACATATTGGCCGGGACAATGCTCGGACTCCGATGCAGTGGTCCAAGCAACCACAGGCTGGTTTTACGACTGGCTACCCTTGGCTAGCTGTCAATCCAAACTATCAGGAAATCAATGTAGAAGCGGCTTTGGCTGATCCTTCATCCATTTTTTATACCTACCAACAATTGGTTGCCCTCCGTAAGGAGCAAGACTGGTTGATCTCGGCAGACTTTGAGTTAGTGGATACAACTGATCAGGTCTTTGCCTACCAACGAGTAGATGGGAATCAACGCTATTTGATTGTGGTCAATTTGTCTAGTCAAGTCCAGAGCTTTAAACTGGAGGAAGACTATCAGGAGGTCCTCATTAGCAATACCAATGTAGAGCAGGTCAAACAGACAAAAGTATTGGAACCTTGGGATGCTTTTTGTGTGCAACTAACTTGAGCATAAGTTTCTACAAAAAAAGAAGCGGATAGCTTTTCAGATTGCATATAAAGTCTTCTTTAAAACTTTCCTTAGGTGAGTACGGACGTCAGCGAACTTCGTAGAAGTTCCATGACTAAATCAAGATACAAAGGGCGTCTGCGGATAAAGTCAAAATAGGAAGTTTGACGCAGAATCTTTCGATTCTAGGAGAACTTATCTTTTTGACACAATCCGCAGCCTGTGTTCAATTTGTTTTGAACCCCTTCGCTTATTAATTTCAAAGCTCAGGCTAAAACAGTTTCCCAAACTGTTTTACTCCCAAAACTCCCGAGTGCCTAAAACGTAATTGTTTTAGGCACTTTTCTCACAGCGGAAAGTTTTAAATCTGCTTGAATGACTAAAAAAAGAAACCAATTTTTTTGAAAAAAATAAATTAGCTATTTTTATGTAAAGAAATGTTTATCTACATTCTAAAAAGAAGCGGATAGCTTCTTTTTTTGTTTTAGAGGGGACGAGGTCTGTCCAATGGGAGGGGGGCTCAGTCTGTCTGGTAGAAGCCTTATAGTTATTTTTTATAAGGACTATTAGTTCTGGTCAATGGCAAGAGGCGGAAACCCTTGATCTATAAGGTTATAGCTTCTGGCTATATCGTAAACCATTGAAAAGCAATTATACAGAAGGGGCTTCTTCTGATAAGATAGACTCAACTTGAATTTTTGGAGGACAAAACATGTCAACTACAATCATCGGATTCCCTCGTTTGGGTGAATTCCGCGAACTAAAATTTACAACTGAGAAATATTTTAGAAACGAAATTACAGCTGAAGATTTGTTGGATGCTGCAAAAGAATTGCGTGCCAAACACTGGAACATTGTCAAAGAAAAAGGCATTACTGAAATCCCATCAAATGACTTTTCTCACTATGACAACTTCCTCGATGCTGCTTTCCTCTTCAACGTGGTTCCTGCATCGGTTCAAAACTTGGACTTGTCTGACCTTGAACGCTACTTCGCTTTGGCGCGTGGTTACCAAGGAGAAAAAGGGGATGTGCGTGCCCTTCCAATGAAGAAATGGTTCAACACCAACTACCACTACATTGTTCCAAAATTTGAAAAAACAACAGAAGTCAAATTGGCTGGTCACAAGATTTTTGATGAGTACCAAGAAGCGAAAGACTTGGGTCTTGACACTCGTCCGGTTGTGGTTGGACCATTCACTTTCCTTCAATTATCAGACTTTGAAGAAGGCGTGAAAGCAGAAGACTTCGTGGATAGCTTAGTAGCTGCTTACCAAGATGTTTGCTAAATTGGCTGAACTTGGGGCAACTCGTATTCAACTGGATGAAGCAGCTCTTGTCAAAGATTTATCAGCTGAAGAAAAAGCGCTCTTCTTGAACCTCTACAACAAACTCTTGGCTGACAAGAAAGGTCTTGAGGTTCTGATCCAAACTTACTTTGGTGATGTTCGTGATGTCTACAATGACCTTGTGAACTTGCCAGTAGATGCGATCGGTTTGGACTTTGTGGAAGGGAAGAAAACTCTTGAACTCGTGAAAGGTGGATTCCCAGCTGACAAGACTCTTTATGCAGGGATTGTCAATGGTAAGAACATCTGGCGCAACAACTACGAAGCAAGCTTGGAAATCTTGAAACAAGTACCAGCTGAAAACATTGTTTTGACAACTTCTTGCTCACTGCTTCATGTGCCATTTACAACTGCCAATGAAGACTTTGAACCAGCTATCTTGAACCACTTTGCTTTTGCAGTTGAAAAATTGGAAGAACTTCGTGACTTGGATGCTATCCGCAATGGTCAAGGTGAAGAAGCTCTTGCAGCAAACAAAGAACTCTTTGCGACTGAACGTGTCGGAGCAAATGCGGAACTTCGTGCACGTATTGCTGGATTGACAGAAGCAGACTACACTCGTTTGCCAGCCTTTGCAGAACGTGAAGCTATCCAAGAAGAAGCATTCAAACTTCCAGCCCTTCCAACAACAACCATCGGATCCTTCCCTCAAACGAAAGAAGTTCGTGCGAAACGTTTGGCCTTCCGTAAGGGTGAATTGTCACAAGAAGAATACGATGCCTTCCTTGCTGAGACTATCGACGAATGGATTAAATGGCAAGAAGAAGTTGGATTTGACGTGCTTGTACACGGTGAATTCGAGCGTAACGACATGGTTGAGTACTTCGGTCAAAACTTGTCAGGTTACCTCTTCTCTAAGAATGGTTGGGTACAATCATATGGTATGCGTGGGGTTAAACCACCAATCATCTGGGGTGATGTGACTCGTCTCAACCCTATCACTGTGAAATGGTCTAGCTACGCACAAAGTCGTACGGACAAACCTGTTAAAGGTATGTTGACTGGACCTGTTACAATTCTTAACTGGTCATTCCCACGTGAAGACATCTCTATCAAGGATTCTACTCTTCAAATCGCTCTTGCGATCAAGGATGAAGTTCTTGACCTTGAAGCTGCAGGCGTGAAGATTATCCAAATCGACGAGGCTGCTCTTCGTGAGAAATTGCCACTCCGTCGTAGTGACTGGTACGAAGACTACCTTGACTGGGCTATTCCAGCCTTCCGCTTGGTACACTCAACCGTAGCACCAGACACACAAATCCACACGCACATGTGTTACTCAGAATTTACAGATATCATCCCAGCCATCGACAACATGGATGCAGACGTTATCTCATTTGAGGCAAGCCGTTCAAACCTTGAAATCTTGGACGAACTCAAAGCGAAAAACTTCCAAACAGAAGTTGGACCTGGGGTTTACGATATCCACTCACCTCGTGTTCCTAACGAAGGCGAAATCGATCACACTATCGAAGCTATCCTTGCCAAAGTACCAAGCAGAAAAGTTTGGATTAACCCTGACTGTGGTTTGAAAACACGTGGTATTAAAGAAACAAAAGAAAGCTTGATCCGTCTTGTAGAAGCGGCAAAAGCTGCTCGTAAAGCGCTATAAAGCAAGTAGAAATTCCTAAGCTTGCTCGATAGCAAAAAAAGAATTGCTCAATCAAGAAAGGAATACATTTGATGACTAAGCAAACACCGTCGCTCTCCTTTGAGGTTTTCCCTCCAAATCCTGAAGTAGGCAATGCCAAGCTCTTACGTGCCTTGGAAAATATGCAGGAATTAGCTCCACACTTTATCAGTGTGACAGCTAGCAATAATAAATACAATATCAAAGAGACGACGGTTGCTTTAGCCAATCATATTCAGAATGAATTGTCTATTCCGACCATTGCCCACTTACCTGCCATCTATCTAAGCAAGGAAAAAGTAGCAGATACCCTTCATGAATTAGATCAAGTAGGGGTTCATCGGATCTTGGCCCTTCGTGGAGATATTATTCCTGGTATTGAGCCTTTAAAAGACTTTCGTTATGCAACGGACTTGATTGAATTTATTAAAACAGAAGCTCCTCACTTTGATGTGATTGGTGCTTGTTACCCAGAAGGTCACCCAGATTCGCCAAACCAAATTTCAGATATTCAAAATCTGAAAAAGAAAGTGGATGCTGGATGTTCGAGCCTAGTGACTCAGCTTTTCTTTGACAATGAGCGTTTCTACGATTTTCAAGATAAGTGTACCTTGGCGGGAATTGATGTTCCCATTCATGCAGGGGTGATGCCAATTCTTAACAGAAACCAGGCCCTTCGCTTGTTGAAGACTTGTGAAAATGTTCATATCCCACGGAAGTTCAAAGCCATTCTGGATAAGTATGAACATGATCCAGAATCCCTTCGTGCGGCTGGTTTGGCCTATGCGGTAGATCAAATCGTGGATTTGGTCACACAAGATGTTGCCGGTGTCCATCTCTACACCATGAACAATGAAGATGTAGCCTATCATGTCCACCATGCAACAAAGCTTTATTTGAACACCAACCAAACTTGGAAGTGATTTAATCAACAGTCTAAGCAGGAATTGTAGAGATTGAGAAAAATTTTTCTCAGTCTCTTTTTTACTTGGGCCAATCGCTTGCTAAAAGGCAACTTTTTTTTTATAGTATTAATATGAAGATTTTGGAGGCGCTTGCAATGAAGAGAGAACTCACGGTGAAGTTATTTGGACCCCCTAAGGTTGTTTTCCAACAGAAAGATATCCGTTTTTCCTTCTCGAAGATGGAGGCTTTATTTTATTATTTAGCTGTATCGGGTGAGGTTAACCGTGATGAAATTGCGGGTATTCTCTGGGGGGATAAGGAAAACCAAGTCGCTCGGAAAAATCTACGGAATACTGTTTACCAAGCCAATAAAATCTTTGAAGGAGATGTCATTGTTTCTCCAAGTAGGAGCAGCTTGGCCCTTAATCCTGAGCTGAATCTTTCTTTGGATGTCCAGCTTTTTGAAAGGGATCCAATAAGCAATTTACATCTTTATCAGGGAGATATTCTAGAAGGCTTCTATGTCAAGGATGATGAGGACTTTGACCAGTGGGCTTCGCGCAAACGGAGTGCTTATAAGCAACTCTATATTGAAAGCTGTTATCAAAAGATTGACAAGGAGGGGCTGGGGGATCCTGGTATAGAGTCCTTACTCCACCATTTAGTAGAGCTGGATGAATTTGAAGAAAAGAACTACCAACTCTTGATGGAGTATTATAGAGTCCATCACCAGCTGGGGAAATTTTTTGAGACCTATTACAAGCTGGTTGATTTATTGGATCGTGAACTGAATGTTCGTCCCAGTCGAGTGATAGAAGAACTGTATCATTCTGTTTTGGAAGCTAAACGCACCCATAAACAGAGCAATCGTGTGAATGTCCGAGAACTCCCTTTCTTTGGTCGCAAACAAGAACTGTCCCAACTGGAAGAATACCTCTCCTTAGTAGAGAAGGGGGAAGCGGTTGGCCCTCTCTTGGTCATGGGGCAATCTGGAACAGGCAAAAAAACGTTTATTGCGTCAATTGGTCTTGATGTCCAATCGTAGTTTTAGCTTTGTCAAGCTGGAAGGCAAAGTCGGAAGTCGCCAAGAAGAAGGAGGGATCTGGGACGACCTCAAAGCTTCCCTAGAGAAAGTGAGTGGGGGCTTGGAAGCTCCTCCTCTAGGAAAAGCGGACAATCTCCCTGCTGTCCGGAAGCACCTTCAAAGACTCAGCCAAGAAAAACCTCTCCTGATTCTGCTTGAAAATGCCCAGTGGATGGATGCAACCTCATTCAATAAAGTAAAGCAATTGGAGGAGAAAAGTAGCGGGGAAAGATGGCAACTGATTGTTACAGCAGAAGGGCCTTTGCCGGAATTCTTGGTCACCTTCTTTGGGAGTTTAAAAGTCGAGAGACGGTTGTCCCAGCTAGAGTTGACCAATTTTGATCCGAGTGAAAGTCGATTACTCTTGCAAGGGCAACTGGGGCAGATAGAACCAGCCCTGATCGAGCAAATGATGGAGTGGAGTGAAGGTAGTCCCTTCTTGTTGTCCAGCTATATAGAGGAGTGGAAAGAGAAGGAAAGTTTAGAGCCCTTACCTGATATCATTCAAGCCTATCTGTCTCAAGAGCTGGGTGACTTGAGCAGTGAAGAGGAGTCCCTTCTTCATTATTTGTCTTGTTTTCATAAGCCGATATCCATGTCTATCTTGGCCGATTTGACAGCTACAGATCTTTCAGTTTTAACTGCATTATTAGATCCTTTAGCTCAAAGAGGAATCATCTCAATAGTGGAGGAAGGGGGAGGATCTCTTGGTCCAATTTTGCAAGCAATTGGTAGCCATGTACTTCTACCAACTCCTGTCACCAGCCAGACGGCGTCTCTTCCATCAACAAATCGCGCAAAAACTGGAAGAAACCTTAGAAGATTCGACAGACCTGCTCTTCTATAAGGAAATAGCTTACCAATACAAGCAGTCCCAAAATCTCTTGCGTTCCTTGTCTTTTGAGCTGACCTACTTAGAAGAAATCCTCCAGTTGGAACATGAACTATTCCCAATATACTCCAAGGGAGAAGAGGGAGTAGTATCAGATGGTGAAAATAGCCATTTGGACATTTTTGGGGAACTCTCTCGTCTTCGTCGAGAACTGGATCAGCTTTTTTCGCGACACCAAAAAGATAGAGACTACAAGTATTTGCAACTGCGCTACTTGTATCTAGAGGGGCGATACTTCATTCGAAGTGGTGAGTACCAAAAGGGGATTCATGATATTCAAAAGGTCATCTCCTATGCGCGGGAACTCAAACGGCTCGACTTCCTTTTAGAAGGGTACCGGCAAATCATTTATTATTGCATTCAAACAGAAAATATTTCTGAAATGGCCTATTACACAGATTTGGCTTTAGAAGATGCGATTCAGGCCAACAACCATGAAGCGATTGCGATTCAGTTACGCTTGAAGGGGTTGTACCATTTGATGGTAGGGGATGAGGAGCAGGCGACCCGCCACCTCTATCGCTCCATTGATTGCTTTAGTCTGACCAATAGCATGCAGGCCAAGTATGCCATTCAAATTGCAGCATCTTTAGCCTACCTGGCTGAAATAGAGCAAGTGAGAGGGCATTTTCAAGTAGCTGTTACCCACTTGGAAGAGGTCCTTCGCCTGGTGGGAGATCAATCTGTTGATTCGGTCCGAGTGGTGTTTGAAATTGATCTTGGGATTGCCTACTATTGGAAGGGAGATTTGGTCCAAGCCCGCTTCTATTTTGACAGGGCTCAAAAGGTTTTGTCCAGCGTTCGCTTCCCTTGGAAGGAAGAATTGCTCGGATTTTATCAAGCCTTAATCGCCTGTCATTTCGGAGAGCAAGAGAAGGTGGCAACTTACCTGGCTCGTAAAGAAGGAACCATGAAGCAAACGACGAATGCACGAGACAAGGGGATGGTTTATTATCTCTTGGCCTTCTTGGTGGCCCAGAAGGAGCAAGGAGAGCAATTGGTTCCTGCTTTGAGCGCTTTCTTGAAAGAAGATAAGAATTACTACAAGAAACTGGCAGAGCAATACCTGACTCCGTATAGAGACCGTCCCTTCCTCAAGAGATTAAAAAACCTCTAGTATAGCTTATCAAGTGTCATGAAGGAAGAATAAAAAAAGGCTTTGCAACGCCCTAGGGGTGGATGTTGCGAAGCCTTTTGTATTGTTAGAGAGGTTTTGAATCTTATTTTTGTTGAGACAAGATTTGGGTCAAGTAAAAGATAAAGGTTGCAGCAAGGTTGGAGGTATGATTGTCAATATCATGAGGAGGGGAAACTTCCACAATATCAAAGCCAATCAGTTTGCCACTAGCAGCAATGTGTTGGAGTAGCATTAGGGCTAGTTTTGGATCCACACCAAGTGACTGGATGGCGCTGACGCCAGGGGCAGAACCGACGGCAAAGCAGTCCATATCGATGGAGAGGTAAACCGCTGTCTGTTTTTCTAAGAATTGATCAATCCGATCAAGAATAGCCTGGTGGCTCATCCGGAAGAGATCTTGACCTGTTAAAAAATCAATGCTTGGTGTTTTTGCCACATAGTTGAATAGGAACAGGTTGTTGCTATGTTCCTGAATACCCAAGATTAAGTAAGGGAAATCTTTGCTCTCTTCTTTTGCGTGGTCTGCCATTTGGCGAAATCCTGTTCCAGAGTTGGGACCAGTTTGGTCGTAAGGACGCAGGTCAAAGTGAGCATCTAGGTTGATGACAGCCAATTGTTCATCTGGTTGCAAGGAGGATTTGAGGCCCAGGTAGTGGCCATAAGCCGTTTCATGCCCTCCACCGAGGACGATTGGTTGAATATTTAACTCCAACATCCGTTTGACAGTTAGAGAGAGGCTCTCTTGCAAATCTTCAAGAGAACGATTGGGACCATCGATATTTCCGACATCAAAAACTGTGACGTTGGTGCCCCAGTGCCAAGGAAGTTTAGCGAGTTGGGTTCGAATAGCATTAGGACTTTCGACGGCACCGACGCGACCGTTATTGATATAGACTCCTTTATCGCTTTTAAAACCAAGGATTCCAAAGGTGACTTCTTCAAAAGGAGTCAAGGTTTCATCGTTCAAATCCAAAAACTTTGTCAGCATTCCCCATTTGGCAGTATAAGGATTGTCTTCAATACTGCCTTGGTAATAACTGTAAGTCATTGGGTAATAATCTCTAAGCACGTTACATGCCTCCGTTTGTTTGTATTAGGCTAGAAAGGGAAAGGCTGAGAAATTTTCTCAGCCTTTTTCTGCTGTATCCTTACTGTATCAGTATTGAATGCTTAAGTCAACTGCTTTTTCGATGGTTGCTAAGAATTCTTCACTTTCAACAACGGCAGATGCCTTATTGAGTTCTTCAAAGATTTCGATGTCCTTGTCAAATTCAATGAAGGCCACCTTGCTGCGAATCATGTCATAGGCTGGTTTTGTACCTTTACCAAGTTCATGATTTTCTGGTTTGAGATCCAAAGCTTGGCAGGCTGCCATAATTTCAGTCGCAACGATGCGACGTGAATTCTTGAGGATTTCAGCTGCTTTACGAGCGGCAGTAGTTCCCATGCTGACGAAGTCTTCTTGGTTTTCACAAGATGGGATTGAGTCTACGCTTGCTGGGTGAGATAAGATTTTGTTTTCAGATGCAAGGGAGGCACAAGCATACTGCGTGATCATGAAGCCTGAGTTGAGGCCAGGGTGTTTGACCAAGAAGGATGGCAATTTACTAAGTTGGCTGTTGACCAAGCGTTCCACCCGACGTTCAGACACGTTTCCGATTTCAGAAAGGGCAATACCCAAGAAGTCAAATGGTTGAGCCATTGGTTCACCGTGGAAGTTTCCTCCGGAGATGACGTGACCTTCCTTGGTGATGATTGGGTTATCTGTTACAGAGTTGATTTCGATTTCAACTTTTGTTTTCACATAAGCAATAGAGTCCTTGCTGGCTCCATGGATTTGAGGGATACAACGGAGTGTATAAGGATCTTGGACCCGTTGTTGGGTCGCAACAGTGGTGTTTTTGCTTCCTTCAAGGAGGTTACGGATGTTACGAGCGGTTGCCAATTGTCCACTTTGAGGACGGATAGTATGAAGGTCTTCTTCAAATGGGCTGGTAATCCCATTGTGGACTTCCATTGAAAGAGCACCGGCAATGTCAGACAGTTTGAGCAATTGGATACCATCATAAGTCGCAAGAGCGCCGATACCGGTTAGGACAGTCGTACCATTGATCAAGCAAGCCCTTCTTTGGCAGCCAATTGGATCTTTTCAATACCAGCTTGGTCGAGAGCTTCTTGACCGCTCAAGAGTTGACCCTTGTAGTAGGCGTGTCCAAGTCCCAACATTGGGAGCACCATATGAGAAAGGGGGGCAAGGTCTCCGGAAGCTCCGAGTGATCCTTTTTCTGGAATATAAGGAGTCACTCCTTTGTTAAGCAATTCTAATAGTTTTTCAACAGTTGACAGACGAATGCCAGAATAGCCTTTTAAGAGCGAGTTGATCCGGATGAGCATGATGGCACGAACGGCATCTTCTGGAAGTGGATCACCAAAACCAGATGCGTGGGTACGAATCAAGTTTTCTTGCAGTTGGACAGTATCTTCTGGAGAAATGCTGACATTACAGAGGGAGCCAAATCCAGTGGTCACACCATAGACAACACGTTTTTCACGGACGATATCATCAACAATTTTACGAGATGCGATAACAGCTTCTTTGGCTGTTTCGTCTAACTCACATTGGGCACCGTGCCGAGCGACTGCGATGACTTCTTCCAGTGTTAAGCTGTTACCATCTAAATGAATCAATTGAGTCATATAAAACCTCCGATTATGAATTGTTCTGTAGAAGTAGATGTGTTTACTTCGGTTTGAATACCAAACGTGAGCCCATTGTCTATTGCTCTTAGGAAGATTGAAAGAAGTCTTAGAGAAAAGAGCTCAGGTTTGATATTCGTAGCTTCTTAGATGGGCTAGGGAGCAAAGAAATTCTTTGCTCCTCCTAAGTTCCCATCTAGTGTGTAAATAGAATTGGTGAGGACTGTTTTATTTCTTAGGTAGTTTATCACCGTGGAAAACGAAATAGAGTCCACTAGCGATCACTAGACCGATAGCTCCCCATGCAAAGTTCATTAGATTGTCCCCTGCAATCATCAAGATACTGATGACAACAGCTAAAATTGGGATAACAGGACCAAATGGCACTCGGAAGGTAACCTTTTTGTCTGGGTACATTTTTCTAAGTTTGATAGCAGCCAAAGCAGTTGGAATATATTGGAAGAAACGGAAGACAACACTGAAAGTTGCTAATGATTCGAAAGAGCCAGATAACAAGAGTAAGAACGCAAAGGCACCGGAAATGATAATGGCAATGACTGGAGCATTCTTAGAGTTTGTTTTTCCAAGATCTGCGGGCAAGAGTTTTTCATCTGCTAGGGCAGCACCGAAACGAGGAACCATGATAGATTCACCGATGTTGAGACCGGCAATTGAAATGAGGGCACCATAAGAAACAAGAGGAGCTCCGATAGGGCCAATCATTTCAACAAATGCGTCTTGAACAGGTGCACCGGTTTCCATGATACGTCCACCCAGCATAGCGATTGTTCCTGCGATGATCAACATGTAGAGGACAGATACGATACTGATGGATCCCAAGATAGCGCGGGGAACGTTCTTTTCAGGGTTGCGCATTTCCCCTGCAACGATGGACATGGTTTCGAATCCGATAAATCCGTAGAAGATGTAAACGGCGGTACTCGAAATAGCACTAAAGAGATTTGATCCACTTTCCAATTGAAGGAAAGGTGTGAAGTTGCCCTTGCTTACGCCACCTGAAATGAAGAAGATAGCGAAGAGAGAGAAGAGGACAATCGGAATTAATTTGCAACAGTAGCTGTCAGAGTGAACATCTTAGATGTTTTCAGACCGGCAATGTTCATAATACTCAAGAGAACCAACATAACGATACTAATCGGTAGGTTATAGCCTTCGAATGCTGGGAAAGTGATGATGAAGATCTTAGCAAAACCGGCCAACATAGCGGCCCAAGCAATGACAGTAACGGCCCATCCTAGAATCCCGACGTTAAAGCCGACGAAGTCTCCGAAAGCTGCTTTTGAGTATTGCATGGCTCCACCGTTTTTGTCGAAGTAGCCAGCCGTTTCAGCCAGACAGGCTGATAATAGCATGACGAGAACGGCTACCCCGAACATGACAGCTAGAGAAGCTGGTCCTAAACCGGCATAAATTTTTTGAGGTAAGAGGAAGATACCAGACCCGATCACGGCATTGATACCGTATAGAGTGGCACCGCTAAAGCTGAATTTCGCTTTTTCTTGTTCCTCAATCGACTGTTTATGTGCTCCGTTCATAATGTCTCTCCTTTTAAACATTATTTTAGCGCAGTCCAGATAGCAATCGGTTGCTTCCCAGACTGAAGGGGTGAAAACGTGATTGTCATCTCTTGAAGAGGAGATGCTTGTTCAATAAACAGGAGCTCGTGAGTTTGGAGGGTTTGAGATTGCCCTATTTCCCATTGGAGTGTGAGAGGACAGAGAGCATAGATCCATTGATAGCGACTCTGGCTCGTGACACTTTCATTTGGGGATATAGCACTCATATGCCCCTGATAGGAAGGTTTATAGATGAGATTAAAATCTTGACAGGTCCCTTGGCTAGATACAGGGTCTCCCCCGTCAAAGAAGTAGCTTTGAAATGGCTTCAAAACCACTTTTTTATGTTGATGGGTGAGTGTAATCGATGAAGTCAGAGGCATCAAGATTCGATGGTAGCCTGTGAGATCGGTAAAGTCACTTGTTTCAACCTCTACTGTTGCAGTAGAGAGTCGGAAATCAAAGGTTCGATCCTGATAACTTCCCTCTTTTGGAGAGAGGAAGAGTTGGGTAGTTTGGCCACCGGACCAAGTAGAAATCTGATAATCTGCGGGGGTAAGATGAAGGATAGTCACCATAGGACGTCCTCTTTCTTAAAAGAGACCAGTGATATTGCCTTGGGCATCGATATCAATCTTTTCACTGGCAGGAACTTTAGGTAGGCCAGGCATGGTCATAATGGTACCAGTGAGAGCGACGATAAAGCCAGCTCCAGCAGCCACCTTGAGGTTGCTGATTTTGACAGTGAGTCTTTTGGTGCTCCCATTTTCTTGGCATCATCCGAGAAGGAATATTGCGTTTTGGCCATACAGATTGGGTAGTTGGAGAAACCAAGTGCTTCCAATTCTTTTAGTTCGCGTTTGGCCGCCGGTGTTAAGCTAATGCCTTTACCACCATATACTTTTGTGACAATCTTGGTCAATTTTGTTTCAATACTGTCTTCTTCGTCATAGACATAAGAGAAGTGGTTTTCTTCTTGAGCTAGTTGAATGACTTTTTCAGCTAGGTCACGACCACCAGCTCCACCATTTGCCCAGACATCTGAAATAACAACATCTACATTGCGTTTTTTACAAGATTCATAGACAGCTTGTAGCTCAGCCTCTGTATCCAGCGGGAATTTGTTGATGGCAACGACCACAGGTAGACCGTAGACTTCTTGGATGTTGGCCAAGTGTTTGTCCAGGTTTGGCAGACCATCAATCACGGCTTGGACATTTTCAGTAGCCAGGTCCGCTTTGGCAACTCCACCATGCATCTTGAGAGCACGAATGGTTGCGACGAGGACAACGGCAGCAGGTTTGAGTCTTGCTATACGGCACTTGATGTCGATGAATTTCAGCGCCTAAGTCTGCTCCGAAGCCAGCTTCTGTCACGACATAGTCTGCATATTTGAGGGCTAGTTTAGTAGCTAGCACACTGTTACAGCCATGAGCGATATTGGCAAATGGACCACCGTGGATAATCGCAGGAGTATGTTCTAAAGTTTGTACCAAGTTTGGATGGATGGCATCTTTGAGGACAGCTGCCATGGCACCTCCAGCCTTGAGGTCTTTGGCTGTCACTGGTTGTCCTTGGTAGTTGTACCCAATAATGATGCGATCGAGGCGTTCTTTGAGGTCAAGGATATTTTCTGAGAGACAGAGAATAGCCATGATTTCAGAGGCCACTGTGATGTCGAAGCCATCTTCACGAGGAACCCCGTTCGTTTTTCCTTGAAGGCCATCGACAATATGGCGGAGTTGACGGTCGTTCATGTCGACCACCCGTTTCCAGGTGATGCGACGAGAATCGATACCCAACTCATTGCCATGATGGATGTGGTTGTCAATCAAGGCTGCAAGGAGGTTGTTGGCAATCCCAATGGCATGGAAGTCTCCGGTAAAGTGAAGGTTGATATCTTCCATTGGAACCACTTGAGCGTACCCACCACCGGCAGCTCCACCCTTGATCCCAAGACAGGGCCAAGTGAAGGTTCGCGAAGGGCAATGACCGCTTTCTCACCAATAGCTGAGAGGGCATCCACTAGTCCAACAGAGGTGGTAGTCTTTCCTTCTCCAGCAGGTGTCGGAGAGATAGCTGTCACGAGGATCAGCTTTCCATCTTCCTTATCCTTGAGTTGTTCCAGTTGGTTGCTATCGATTTTTGCCTTGTATTTTCCGTAGAGCGAAATGTCGTCTTCAGTCAATCCAAGTTCAGCAGCGATTTCCGTGATGGGCTTCATTTGGACAGAATTGGCAATTTCAATATCCGATAAAACCATAGAATCCCTTCTTTCTTTGTAAGTATTGAAGTTATAAAGTTGATTGATAGGCTTATGAAAGGCTTTCTAAAATGCTTTGGTAAATGTTATCTGCAAGCTCAGAGCCTGTCTGGAGGAGTTTGAGTCCCTTGCCGTGGTATTCTTGGACGAAGTCTTGGTCCTTGATTCCTGAAATGTTGATCAGGACATTGAGCCAAGCCCCTTGAAGTCCAGCTTTAAGGTTGAGAGCAGCCACTCCTAAGTCACTCGCCGCATTGGTGTTGGACTTACCAACAGCTTCTTTTGTTGTTTCAAGCGCTTCAACGATGAGCTCCATCATAGAGAAAGGAGATACTGTCGCATGTTTCAAGGCTTTTTGCATGGCTTCACGACGAGCGGCTTTCTCTTCTTCCGTTTCCTTTGGAAGATCAAAGACTGCTGATACAACGTTGAAAGCTTCTGTATCTTTGTCGATGGCTTCTAGTAATTGGTCTTGGAGGTGGGCACTTTTTTCGTGAACCCCTTTGATGTGGTCTTCAAATTCAGCGTATTTTTCTTACCAATGGTCAGTTCGCAGACCATTTTTGTAAGTGAAATCCCGTTTGCAGCAGATAGGGCAGCAGCAGAACCGCCACCTGGAGCTGGGGCATCTGAACCAAGAACCTTGGCAAACTCTGTAATACTTAAGTCAACTAGTTTCATAGAACTCCCTTTCTAACCCAACAAGTGATTTTCCAAGACTTGTTTGCTATAGTCAAAGTCTTCTAATTGTAAGTAGTATTCAGCAGAGTCAATCAGAGCCTTAGCAGGAGCCAGACCAATGAGTTCTGTTCCAGTGATGCGAACCCCGTAGCGTTGTGCTTCGAAACGAACGGTTTCAACGACGCGATACAATGGGAATTTTTCCAAGTTGACCATGTTGATAGAGACTTGGGCGATGTTGCGATCTTCTAGCATGACACCGATTGCTTTACAGTATTTGTATCCACCGCTAGATCCACGAATGATTTTAGAAATGTTGTTGGCAATTTCTAGATCATCTGTGTCAAGGTTGATATTGAAAGCAACGAGTGGCATACGGACACCAACGGCTGTAACCCCTGCAGTTGGGTGAATCTTGCGTTCACCGTAGTCTGGCTTCCAGTCTTCTTCCAACAGTTTTTCTGGCATTCCTTCAAATTGTCCTTTGCGAACCTTCGCCAAGTTTTTCCGTTCTGGGCGAGTTGCAGCATCTTCATAAAGGAAGATTGGAATACCTAATTCACGATTGATGCGTTCGGCTACTTTATTGGCGATTTCGACACATTCATCTGTTGTGATATCTTTGACTGGAACGAAAGGACAAACGTCTGTTGCCCCCATACGAGGGTGTTCGCCTTCGTGCTTGGTCATATCGATGTTTTCAGATGCGTATTTTACCAATTGGAAAGCAACTTCTTGAATGCTTTCTTCATCCCCAACGAGTGTAAAGACGCTGCGGTTGTGACTAGCGTCAGACGAGTAGTCCAGCAGCGTAACACCTGGAATACTTTTTGCTGTGGCTGCTAATCCGTCGATCACAGCTTGATTGCGTCCTTCAGAGAAGTTTGGAATACACTCAACAATTTTTGCCATATGATTACCTCTTTTTATAGGAGAAGTTGGGGAGGAGGAGTCTTTGTATTTCCTCCCCTTTCTCAATTTTTATTTTTTGATGTTAAAACAATTTTTGAACCGCATCTTTGACCAAATCTTCATCTGCCAGATACGGAATGGTGATGTGGTCTGTTCCTGCATGGAGACGGTTGTATTCGATGGCTGTTTCAATCGCATGGTTATTTCTTGCCCAGTTCCGACGAGCAACCCCACCCATGGTATCCCATGCAATCGCAGATTTGATGATTTCGTCGATCCGGTGGCTACCGTCTAGAACGAGACCAAATCCTCCGTTGATGGCCTTACCGATACCAGTACCACCACCATTGTGGAGAGCCACGAGACTCATACCACGAGCGGCGTTACCGGCGTAACATTGAACCGCCATATCGCAAGTAACGTTTGAACCATCTTTGATATTGGAGGTTTCACGGAATGGAGCATCTGTACCAGATACGTCATGGTGGTCACGTCCAATCATGACCGGTCCAATCTTGCCTTGGCGAATGAGTTCATTAAATTTCAAAGCGATATTGACACGTCCCATACAATCTTGATAGAGGATACGAGCCTGTGTACCAACGACTAATTGGTTCTTTTCAGCATCGCGAATCCAGTTGTAGTTATCGCGGTCTTGGTAGCGACGAGTTGGATCGATCGCTTCCATAGCAGCGTGGTCAGTTGCAATCAAGTCTTCGTGTTTACCGCTTAGGCAGACCCAACGGAATGGACCATAACCATAGTCAAAGAGCATAGGTCCCATGATATCTTCTACATAAGATGGCCAAATGAAGCCGTCCTTGTCATCGAGACCATTCTTAGAAATTTCCTTGATGCCAGAGTCGTAAACAGATTTCATAAAGGCATTACCGTAGTCGAAGAAGTAGGTACCTTTAGCCGTCAAAGCTTTAATCACTGCAAAGTGACGAGCCAAGGTTTCATCGACCAAGCGATGGAAGGTTTCTTTGTCTTCTGCCAACAAACGTGTCCGTTCTTCAAAGCTGATCCCAACTGGGCAATAGCCACCATCATAGACGTTGTGGCAAGAGGTTTGGTCAGACAAGAGGTGAACATGGACTTGGTGTTCGTTGACATATTCGAGTAAGTCTACGATATTACCATGGTAGGCAATAGAAGTTGATTCACCAGCTTCCAGTGCTGCTTGAGCCAATTTCACAGCTTCTTCGGCACTGTCGGTCACTTGGCTAATCCAGCCTTGAGAGTGACGGGTTTCGATCCGAGAGCGGTCTACTTCTGCAACGATGGCAACAGCTTTTGCAATTTCAGCTGCTTTCCCTTGAGCTCCACTCATCCCACCAAGACCAGACGAGATGAAGAGTTTACCAGTTAAGTCGCCATCATCAGGCACACCGAGTTTAAGACGTCCAGCGTTGAGAAGGGTGTTGAAGGTACCATGGACGATTCCTTGAGGACCAATGTACATCCAACCACCAGCCGTCATTTGACCGTAGTTGGTAACGCCCATCTCTTCAGCGATTTCCCAGTCGCGCATATTGTCATACTCACCGATCAAGAGACCGTTGGTAATGATGACGCGAGGAGCTTCTGGTTTAGACTTGAAGAGGCCGAGAGGGTGACCAGATTCAACCACCAAGGTTTGGTCTTCTGTCATCACTTCTAAGTATTTCTTGATCAAGTTGTATTGCATCCAGTTAGCACAGACAGAACCTGTTTCTCCGTAAGTGACCAATTCATATGGATAAAGGGCAATTTCAAAGCTCAAGTTGTTGTCAATCATGACCTGCATAGCCTTAGCAGCAGTGCATTTTCCTTTGTACTCATCAATTGGTTTTCCATAGATCCGATCTTTTGGACGGAAGCGATAGCCATAAATCCGACCGCGAGTTTTTAGTTCTTCCAGAAATTCTGGGATCAATTCTTGGTGGAATTTTTTAGGGATGTAACGCAGAGCGTTCTTAAGAGCAATCTCAGTCTGAGCTTGCGTTAAGCGGAAGCCTCTATCAGGTGCACGACGGATGCCTTCTTGAAAAGTTGCCTTTTCAGGTAGGACATCAAAGTCAAGTTTGACAGACATAGCAGCTGCAATTTCTTTATCGTCTATAAATGACATAGTAGGAACCTCCTTATGTGTAGACTATGAATTTATATTTTCTTTATTGTATCCAAGAAACGTCAATAAAGAGTCAAAAATAAATTTAATTTTTAATAAAGCAAAAAAAAATGAGGGAGAAACTTTTTGACTTTTTTTTGACGCTTTTTCTTTAGAATTGTAAAATGAATAACAATGGAAATAGAAAGGAATGTTTTCATATGTCTGCTGATGTAATCTTAACCCACTTTAACCAGTTGTTTTGTCCAAATGATTTAGGCCATCCTCTCTATGGAAAAGAGATGGCAGAAGCGCAAATCCTTTCCGATGCTTATATTGCTATTAAGGATGGAAAAATCCTCGCAGTTGGGACAGGTCAACCCGATCCAGAACTGATCGATGACCATACGGAAGTAAAATCTTGTGAAGGGAAAGTTGCGACTCCTGGTTTGATCGACTGCCATACCCACCTGGTCTACGGAGGTAGTCGTGAGCATGAATTTGCGAAAAAGCTAGCGGGTGTTTCCTACTTAGACATCCTCGCTCAAGGCGGTGGAATTCTGAGCACTGTTCGGGCAACTCGTGAAGCATCTTTTGACAATCTTTATAACAAGTCCAAACGATTGTTGGACTATATGTTGCGTCATGGAGTGACCACCGTTGAAGCTAAGAGTGGCTATGGTTTGGATTGGGAAACGGAAAAACGCCAATTAGATGTGGTTGCAGCCTTGGACCGTGACCATGAAATTGATCTGGTTTCGACCTTTATGGCAGCTCATGCGATCCCGACAGAGTATAAGGGCCGTTCTCAAGAGTATTTGGATCTCATCATTGAGCAAATGCTTCCAAAAGTGAAGGAAGAAAAGTTAGCTGAATTCTGTGATATCTTCTGTGAAAAGGGTGTCTTTACAGCAGATGAGTCTCGCTATCTTCTGTCAAAAGCCAAGGAAATGGGCTTCAAACTGCGGATTCATGCGGATGAAATCGAGTCTATCGGTGGTGTGGATGTTGCAGCTGAATTGGAATCTACTAGCGCAGAACACTTGATGGTGATTACCGATGAAGGCATTCAAAAACTAGCAAAAGCAAAAGTTATCGGCAATCTGTTGCCTGCTACAACCTTCAGCCTCATGGAAGATACCTATGCACCGGCTCGTAAGATGCTGGATGCTGGGATGGCCATCACCCTAACAACAGATAGCAATCCAGGATCCTGTCCGACAGCCAATCTCCAGTTTGCCATGCACCTGGGTTGCTTCATGATGCGTTTGACGCCAGTTGAGATTCTCAATGCGGTAACTATTAATGCAGCTTATTCAGTAGATCGTGCCAAAACCATTGGCTCTTTTGATACTGGAAAACAAGCCGATATCACGATTTACGATGCACCAAATCTAGATTATCTCTTCTATTTCTTCGCGACCAACCTAGTGACAGATGTCTATAAAAATGGTAAAAAAGTGATTTGATCCTCTCGTTTCAAATGTGACCTAAATAGAAAAAATCCCCTCATCAATTGATTCTGATGAGGGGATTTTAGTGCTGAGAACAGTATTTCCAAAGGGAGTTGGAAAGCTTTAAATTCCAACCTTGACATCTGGGAATCTCTCAGACACCTGTGCAAAAAGAGTGTAGAGTTGTTCTTCAGCGTTCTTCTTATTCTTAATGGCTAGGCGGTGCTGTTTCTTTGGTTTGTCCTTGCGGATGTAGCACAATTGGAAGATTGAGCGAGCAATCCCTGATTGACGAACTCGAGTGACATGTAAGTATAGTTGTTGAACCTCTCGTAAATCAATCGTTTGAGTTCCTCTGAAATAGGTGATCAAATGATTTTTGTACAAGATAACTTTTAAGTCTTGATTGTAGTAGCTGGCTTCATCAGACAGGCGAGACAGATCTCCTTGGAGTTCGGGATAGTTTTGGTGGAGTTCCTGATAGGAAGCAATGGTCCGTTTCCGAACGGAGAAGCTGGCTACGACCATTATGATAGAAAGTCCAGCAAGAGCAGCTGAACCAATTAAGAGGAATAAGGAGTCTTTGTTGTACTCTGTGAGGCTTAAGTAATAGCTGGTCGTCATATTAAGGGACACGACAGAAGTCGGGTCGAGAAGGGAATGGATGTAGTCGCTATAGCCGACAAGGCGACCGTTACGAGACGTATTTTTGCTATCCTTTGCCAAAGGGGCTAATTGCGTTCCCTTTAGTTGATAAGGATGGGTCTGCAGTTCCCCATTTTTTGCCTTATCAATGACCTCTTTAATCGTCGCATCGTCTTTTTTGGCTTCGATCCCTGCAAACTTACCATCGTTTTGGTTATCGTATTGGACGATATAGAGGACGTGGCCGTTGTCCACAGTTCCGACAGGTTCTGGATAAATATCATAGACTTGCATCGTTACAGGATCCCCAGACTTTTCTGCCTTAGCAAAGCTAGTAGCAGGATTTTGGTGACGAATCCATAATGAAAATACTAATCCTGCGAATGCCAGGAAGACAAGGGCAAGCACCAGACCTGACACAAATCCTTTATTGCGTTTTTCCTTCATCATACCGATCTCCTTTAGTTTGATATCTAAAGTATATCATGAAAGATTTTATGTGACAAGGAAATTTATAGACGGCTGATTTCTAAGGCTTTTTAGTAGTTTCACCCAAAAGCTGTCTGTAAAATGATTGAAAAATAGTTTGATTTTAGAAGAGATTTGTAACTTTTTATAAAAAATTATATTTTTTTAATTTTTTTCTATATACAAAAAGATAAATTATTGATAGAATAGAAAAGAATTGAATTAAATTTGGTTCGCGCTCATTCTGTCTTCATGTTAGTGAAACAGAATGTTTATAACCTAAATACTTGCACTGGATTCTAATTCATCAGAATCATAGCTAGAATTTGAGAGGAGACAATATGACTGTTGATTTTAACAGCAAAGCATACTTGGATAAAGTGGATGCGTGGTGGCGCGCAGCAAACTATATTTCAGCTGCTCAAATGTACTTAAAAGACAACCCGTTGTTGAAACGTGAAGTGGTTGAAAACGATTTGAAAGCTCACCCAATCGGACACTGGGGAACTGTACCTGGACAAAACTTTATTTACGCACACTTGAACCGTGCCATCAACAAATACGACTTGGATATGTTCTACATTGAAGGACCAGGTCATGGTGGACAAGTAATGGTGTCCAACTCTTACTTAGATGGTTCTTATACAGAATTGAATCCAAATATCCCACAAAATGAAGAAGGGTTTAAACACCTATGTAAAATCTTCTCATTCCCAGGAGGGATTGCCTCTCACGCGGCACCTGAAACTCCAGGATCTATCCACGAAGGTGGAGAACTTGGTTATGCTCTTTCTCACGCAGCTGGAGCTGTTTTAGATAATCCAGATGTGATTGCTGCAACCGTAATCGGTGATGGTGAAGGGGAAACTGGTCCATTGATGGCTGGTTGGTTGGCCAATACCTTCTTGAACCCAGTCAATGATGGTGCTGTTCTTCCAATCTTCTACCTCAACGGTGGAAAGATCCACAATCCAACAATCTTCGAACGCAAAACAGACGAAGAATTGGCCCTCTTCTTTGAAGGTCTTGGATGGAAACCAATTTTTGCAGACGTAACGGCTATTTCTGACGACCATGAAGCAGCTCATGCTTTGTTTGCAGAAATTGGACGAAGCGATTGAAGAAATCAAGAAAGTCCAAGCAGAAGCTCGTAAAGGTTCTGCAGAAGAAGCAACTCAACCAGTATACCCTGTCTTGATTGCTCGTATTCCTAAAGGTTGGACTGGACCAAAAGCTTGGGAAGGAACACCAATCGAAGGTGGATTCCGTGCGCACCAAGTGCCAATCCCAGTAGATGCTCACCACATGGAGCATGTAGATGCCCTTCTTTCATGGTTGGAATCTTACCGCCCAGCAGAGTTGTTTGACGAAACTGGTAAACTAGTTCCTGAAATTGCTGAAATCGCACCAAAAGGTGACCGTCGCATGGCTATGAACCCAATCACAAACGCAGGTGTCATCAAGCCAATGGACACTGCTGATTGGAAGAAACATGCCTTCAAGATCGAAACACCAGGTGCCATCATGGCGCAAGATATGATCGAGTTTGGTAAGTATGCAGCAGATCTTGTGGATGCGAACCCAGATAACTTCCGTATCTTTGGACCAGATGAAACCAAATCAAACCGTCTTCAAGAAGTCTTCACTCGTACAAGCCGTCAATGGTTAGGACGTACGAAACCAGACTACGATGAAGCTTGAGCCCTGCTGGACGTGTCATTGACTCTCAATTGTCAGAGCACCAAGCAGAAGGAATGCTCGAAGGATATGTCTTGACAGGTCGTCATGGATTCTTCGCATCTTACGAATCATTCCTTCGTGTCGTAGACTCTATGATTACTCAACACTTCAAATGGTTGCGTAAATCTAAGACTCACACGACATGGCGTAAAAACTACCCAGCCTTGAACTTGATTGCGACTTCAACTGTTTTCCAACAAGACCACAATGGTTATACTCACCAAGATCCAGGTATTTTGACTCACTTGGCTGAGAAAACTCCTGAATACATCCGTGAATACTTGCCAGCAGATACCAATAGCTTGCTTGCAGTGATGGATAAAGCCTTCAAGGCAGAAGACAAGGTAAACTTGATCGTTACTTCAAAACACCCACGTCCTCAATTCTACTCAGCTGATGAAGCAGAAGAATTGGTTCGTGAAGGATACAAGGTGATTGATTGGGCATCAACTGTTTCAGCAGATGAAGAGCCAGATCTTGTCATTGCAGCTGCAGGTACAGAGCCAAACTTAGAAGCTCTTGCAGCCATCACAATCTTGCACAAGGCCTTCCCAGAATTGAAGATCCGCTTTGTCAACGTTGTCGATATCTTGAAATTGCGTCACCCATCTGTAGATGCGCGTGGACTTTCAGATGAAGAGTTCGACAAAGTCTTCACAACTGACAAACCAGTTATCTTGCTTACCATGGTTATGAAGGAATGATCCGTGACATCTTCTTTAACCGTCACAACCATAACTTGCGTGTGCATGGTTACCGTGAAAACGGTGATATCACAACACCATTCGATATGCGTGTCATGTCTGAATTGGATCGCTTCCACTTGGCACAAGATGCAGCTAATGCAGCTCTTGGAGCAGAAGCAGCTGAATTTGCAGCTCAAATGGACGAAACAATTGCCTTCCACAATGCATACATCTGTGAGCATGGTGATGATATTCCAGAAGTCCACAACTGGAAATGGGAAAATGTGAATAAATAAGTTTATTTCAAAAGAGAGTGGGACAGAAATCGGTAATTCGTTAGAATTCGATTTCGTCGTCCCATCTCCGCACAGTTGAGTAGGGCTGTAAAAGCTGATAAAATCAGCGTAGTAGAGCCCACTCAACCACTGCGTCTTGCTCGATAATCCAAAGACAATTGAGAGGCTAGGACTTTTGTCCTAGCCTCTTTTTTATACCATTTTTAAGCCTGATTACTATTTAACTTTTTTAAAGTCGGTTAACTAGCGATTTATTTGTATAGAAAACGCTTTATTAAGGTATGGTCACAAGTCTTTATCCAATATATCCAGGATATGGAAAAAGCTGGTAAGAAATTAACCGCCTCTATCCTAGGAAATAAAGTATTTGTGGAAAAAGTAGAAGAAGAAAAACCACAACCAGAGCCACAACCACAACCAACACCAGAACCACAGCCGCTTCCGCAACCACAGCCTGCTCCGGTTGTACCAGAAACTCCTGCTCATGAAGAGAAACCATCTGATCAACCTCTAAGTCCTGCTGTCGCAAGTAGTCCAGTAGTGGAAGAAGCAAGTGTGAAAACCATTGCAGTGACCTACCATACTGGCGCTAGCGTCAAGGAAGAAGGAACCAGTGCCCTTCCAAAAACAGGACAAGATGATCTTGCTTCAGTACCTCTTAGTCTGTATGGCATGACCTCCCTTGCATTGGCAGGAATGCTTGTCATCAAAAAACGTGAAGAAAACTAATAAAAAAGGAAGATGCCTCTTTAGGAGGGCTTCCTTTTTTTCTATAATTGAAAAAGTCTAACTTGATTTTTACACGAAGCTTCCAACTTATAAATCGACCTCATTCCATCCTTCTTCATATGGAAAATTCTCAGAAAACAACAAAATTTTATACTTTTTTTAGATTTTTCTAGAATACATTGACTTTACATAAGATAAGGACTAAAATGAAGGAGCGGTAAACGCTTACAAAAACTTAAGGAGGTCAGGTTATGGGAAGTGACAGACAACAACGGTTTTCTTTCCGTAAATACGCAGTTGGTTTAGTATCCGTGGTAGTCGGGTGCCTTTTTTATGGTCCTGCTGTATTAGCGCAGGAGCAAGGAGGGACTCCTCAGCAGAATCTACCAGCCAGGGTTGAACAGGGAACGGAAGGTGTAGCAGAAGCGGAGACAGGTTCTCAGGATTCGAATCAAATTGTTTCAGTGATTGATCAGAAGCATCAATTGCCGGAAGCGCCAGATAGTAAAAGTTCTCTGACGGAATCAGAAAATGCGGATAAGAAAGTCGGAGATGTGCCTTCTACTTATGATAAATCCAGTGAAGAAAAGTCCATACCAGAAGCTGTAGCTACTAAAGATGAAGGACTTGAAGGAAAGAAAGGAGACCAGGAAGTCTCTGAACCTGAAAAGGAAGGAACTTCATCAGTCATAGATTCAGCCAAAGAAGAAGCGCGGGTTCAAGCTCTTGTTCGCTTAGAATCCAAACACTCTGAAACTCCAGTTGGGGCTGAAAAAATCAAAGAGCGACTGAATGAAAATCTTCCAGTCAAATCTGCAGTTTTAAAAGAACTGGAGGAAAAGGGGATTCAGTATAAGAAATTAGCTGATTTTGATTTACTCTTTAATGGCTTTGTCTTGGAGACTAGTTACAAAGATGCCTTGAAAATTCGGAAAGTAGCTCGCGTTGAAAATGTTGACATTACGCCTCTTTCCGCAACTGCAGAAAACCAAGATCTTCCTAAGAAACAAACGACCCTAGTCCCTACCAAGGTTAGTGATGAAAATGAACTGATTAATCTTCAACCATTGTGGGATAAGGGAATCAAGGGTCAAGGAAGTGTTGTTGCTGTCCTAGATACTGGGTTGGACTATGACCATAACTTCTTTAGTTTAACAGATAAAAGTAAGGCTAAATACAAAAATAAAGAGCAGATGGAAGCGGCCATGAAAAAGGCTGGCATCACTTATGGTAAGTGGTACAACGATAAGGTGATTTATGCCTATAACTATTCCGATATGAATGATGAGATCAAGGAAGATGATCCACGTTCGCACGGAACTCACGTTGCGGGTTCTGCCGTCGGGAATGCAACAAAACCAGTGCCAACAGGAGAATTGCTTAAGGGTGTAGCTCCTGAAGCACAACTCATCTTTATGCGGGTCTTCTCAGATAAAAAGGGATGACGGAGCAAGGATTTGTTGTTGCCAAGGCTGTAGAAGATGCTGTGAAACTAGGGGCTGATACCATCAATATGAGCTTTGGGGGAGTTAATGGTGCAGAAGCAGATACCCACCCACTGACTCGTAAGGCTTTTGAATTCGCTAGAAAATCAGGTGTTGTCATCAATGCTGCAGCAGGGAACTACGCTGTCAGTGGCTATTGGCAAGCCAAACCAAAAGCGGATGCACCAGACACTGGAACCATGGATGAACCAGCCGTTGAAAAGGGAGTTTTAGCAATTGGTGCCTTCAATAATAGTATCACTCATGAGACAAAAATTCGCCTAGAAGTTCCTGCCTTAAAGGATAAGAAAGAGTTCCAAAATGGTCTGGTCGACCTTCCTGTCTATCGTTTGATCTTCCCTGTTGAGGGACCACAATCTTATGTCTATGTTCCAAAAGGTGGGGAAGATGCTTATCGAACTCCTACTGTCAAGGGGAAAATTGCTTTGGTGGAAAGTGGTGGTGATGTCTCAGACGAGGATAAAATCGATGCCCTAAGGCAGGCCGGCGCTAAAGGAATCTTGGTTTATCAGACAGAAGACCAAGGAGATACCGTGCAAAAACTTCCGATGGGCTATTGGGGATCCTTCTACCCTGTTAGTGTACTTGGCCATAGTTTTGGAAAAGAGCTAGCGAAGCACGCTGGAGAGTACCAATTGACTTTCCATCAAGAAGTGAAAAAAGTACCATATAGTGAAGCGAATAAGATGCTCTACTTTACAGGTTGGGGTCTGACAGCTGAAGGTATGCTCAAGCCAGATGTAACCTTGCCGGGTGGAAATGTCTACTCTGCTATTCCAGATGGCTCTTACGACTTAGATGCAGGTACGAGTATGGCCACGCCCCATGCCGCAGGTGCAACAGCTTTGATCAAGAAAGCCTTGGAAGAACGTTTCCCTCACTATAGTCCAGAACAAATCCATACTTTGCTACGCCAGCTAGTCATGAGTACCGCTAAACCGCATAAGGATACGGAAAGCAATACCTACGCCTCTGTTCGCCAACAGGGATCTGGCTTAATGGATGCTTCTGGCGCTGCTTTTGGTGATCTTTTTGTTACAGGAAAAGGAACAGATAGTAGTTTGACGCTTGGCAATGTGAAGGATAGTTTCACATTTGAGGTAACGGTTCATAACTTGAGTCAGGAAGCTAAAGAGCTGACTTACCATACAGTTGTTAATACAGATCAGGTTGAAAAGGGACGGATTACCTTGCAAATGCGCCAATTACTTGATCAAATGGGGGATAAAAAGATTGTCGTTCCTGCTTCAGGTAGCGTCACTATTCCAATTAAGATTAATACAAGTAGCTTCACAAAAGAACTTTCGGAACAAATGAAAAACGGCTACTTTTTAGAAGGTTTTGTCTTCTTTAAGGATGCCAAGACTCAAAAGGATTTGGTTAGCATTCCTTATATTGGTTTTAAAGGGCAGTACCAAGATTTACCTGGTATTGAAAAACCAGTTTATGAATTTACTGGAAGTGAAAAACCTTTCTACTATTACAAAAATGAAAAAGACGACAATCCGGTTAAGGATCCAGGAAATCATTTTACTGCCTTAGTCAGCACCATCCGTAAAGATGGGGAAGATAAACAGGTGGTTCTGGGAGAAACAGAGGATCGTTATGATGGAAAAGCTCTTGCATTTTCTCCAAATAAGGATGGAAACTTAGATTCGGTTAATTTAAATGCGGTCGTTTTGAGAAACGTTGATAATATTCACTTGGCTGTCTATAAGGCGGAAGACTTGAAACGGGAACATCCAATTTTTGAAAAAGGCAATGAAAGTCAGAAAAAATCGGACTATGGATGGAGAATTAATGAACGGAGCAAACTCCTTTCAGCTAGCCATTGGGCAGGAACAGATCAAAAAGGTCAAGTAGTTCCTGATGGAGAATACCAATACGTCCTTACCTATCGACCAAGCACTCCAGGTGCAAAACCACAAGAAATTATCTTGCAGGTGAAGGTAGATAACCAAGTTCCTCAATTAGCCTCGACAAAAGATTTGTATGACCCTACTTCTCGCGTCTTTAAGCCAGGAGCTATCATTGAAGAAGGTAGCGGTTTAGCTGGAAAATCCTTGACCTACCAAAAGGATGGGGAAACCGTTGAACTTTCTCCAAATCAAGATGGCAACTATCGTATCCCTGAGGGGGTTGATTTGACTACGGTTCGCTTCTCTATTTGGGACAAGGTTCACAATACCAATATCTTAACACTTGAAGGGAAACCAGCTCCTGTTTCAACAGAAAAAGAAAATACCAAACCGAAAGAAGAAACAGGCTCTGAAACAAACAAACCAGCTACGGATGGTCGCTTAGAGGTTCGGATTGTTGATGAGGAAGGAAATGCAGTTTCTCAATATGCTGAAATGATGCGATATCAGGTGTTTGATAGCAATGGCAATCGCATTGATAAAGAGTTTAATACCTATTATGAAAGTGAGTTGCCAAGACTACCTTTCGGAACTTACACCGTCAAGATTACGGGACAGGATGAAAACTATTCATGGGTTTCTCCAACAGTTATAACGGTCGAATTATCTAAAGATCATCCAGAAGGAGTCGTCAACTTCGTTTACCGTTATCGCGATAAGAATCGCTTTGATGTCGTCTTTGACAAGGAATTGCCATCTGGAACTCGTGTATTTGCAATCCATAAAGAAACTGGAGAGCAGCACGAACTGGAGCAAACGATTTATGAACCTAAGACCTTTGAAAGATTTTGTTAAATGGGGATTATCGTATTTTGATTGACCTACCTGAGGGCTATCGGGCCCTAGAGAATAATTTCTACTATTCTGTAGGGGAAAAAATGAATCGATACCTAACCAGTTTTGTAGAGGTAAAGGAAGATCCTACACCTTCTCCAAGTCCAGTTCCAAGTCCATTTTCTCCGGATCAGCAACCTCATCCTAGTGAAACAGTGACGGAGCTGGATCAGCGTCATCAACCAATTCCGAAAAAAGCAGACTTGCGTCCGATGTACGTTCGGCCAAATGAAAAGGATGAAAAGGATACACACGTCACTCCTCGTCCAAATCAGAAGGAGACCTTACCAAATACAGGTCAAACTGGAGACGCCCTCGGTTTAGTGGGTCTACTCTTATCCCTCTGTGGAGTAGGTTTCATTCGTCAAAGAGGAAAAGAAGGTCAGGACTAATCAATGAATCGTTAGAGAATCATGCAGGCTAGGGGGAGGTGACCAATTGGGTTGCCTTCCTCCTTTAGATAAAGGAGTATTATATGGAGTTTCATAGTAAACAACGTTTTTCTATTCGAAAATATGCAGTTGGAGTAGCGTCAGTCCTCATTGGGCTTACCCTTGTCGGACCAATGGTAGCTGCAGATACAGTAAGCTCAGAAGAGCAAGTACAGACAGTCTCCGTGGTAGATGATGCCAAGGTGGATCTTGAAAAAGAGAAAACCGATCTTGTTACAGAATCAAGTAGTAAGTCGCTTCTATCAGAAGAGATAAGAGAAACCACTACATCTGATAGGGGACAAGAATTCAATGAAGAAAGAGCAGTAGAAGCTACTGCGATTATCGCCCCCAAAGAAAAACCAACAGTCGATCTTCCAACACCAACAGAGAAGATTGCTGAACCAGTAAGTTCGCCCAAGCCTTTTGTGACAAATCCAACGTCAACCCAAGAAAAAACAGAGGAAACGATACCTAACGGTTCAGAAGTTCCTTCTCCTAATGAATTGGATGAAGCGACTCCTGTCGAAGCTTTAGTTCGACTAAAAGAAGAAAAAGAGTCTGGTGAAGGGCTCCCTTCTTCTGAACTGGATAAGGCAAGGCGGATTGAGAAGACCAATCAAGAGCATGAGCAATTTTTAAAAGAACTAGAGAAACAATCGATTCGGTTTAAAAAACTCTATGATATCAATCTGTTATTTAGTGGACTAGCCTTAGAAACAACTTACGGTGATGCTAAGAAAATTCGGGGACTGGCGCGTGTGGATGCAGTGGATTATGCTCCGCTTGGTCGGACCAGAGTGGAGGATTCCCAGCCAGTTCCTGCCTCCCCAACTCCAAGTGTGACCAAGGTCAGTGAAGAAAATAGCTTGATTAACTTGCAACCTCTTTGGGATAAAGGTATCAAAGGCCAGGGACAGGTTGTAGCGGTTATCGATTCGGGGGTGGATCCAGCACACGACATTTTCCGCCTAACAGATATTAGTAAAGCAAAATTCAAGAGTGAAGCGGACATAGAGGAGGCCAAGAAAAAGGCTGGAATTTCTTATGGCAAGTGGTATAATAATAAGATTGTCTACGTTCACAACTATAGTGATATGAATGACAATGTTAAGGAAGACGATCCAATCTCTCACGGTGCCCACGTAGCAGGAACAGCAGTGGGAAATGCTTCTCAACCTTCCCCAAATGGTGAAATTATTCGAGGAGTTGCCCCAGAAGCTCAATTGATGTTTTTACGGGTCTTCTCAGATACCAAGGGGGGACAAGTTCAGAACTTTATTTATACTAAGGCTGTGGAAGATGCGGTTAAATTAGGTGCTGACTCCATCAATATGAGTTTGGGAACTGCATCTGGTTCGATTTATGATGTGGGAGAAATTACGCGCCAGGCTTTTGATGCTGCAAGAAAAGCTGGAGTAACCATTACGGTCGCATCTACCAATATGGCCACCAATGGCTTCTGGCACAGCAAGCCACTTGCAAGTACACCAGATTATGGAATGACAGGGACCCCATCCGTCAATCCAAATGTCATTTCAGTTGCTTCTATCAATAGTCTAACCAAGCATGAGTCGACCGAGGCTAGTGTAAGCGTTAAAGAGTTAGAAGGTTCAAAAGACTTCCCAGATGGAAAAATTCCAATGCACTCCTTTGTAGAACGAGACGCCTTTCGGACAACCATCCCTCAAAGTTATCTCCATGTTGAGAATGGAGGACTAGAAAATTATCAGGGAAATCAAGTAAATGGTCGTTTGGTATTAACAGAAAGAGGAGGCCAAGTTTCTGATCTCGAAAAGATTAAACAACTAAAAAGTGCAGGTGCAACAGGCATCATCTTCTATCAAACTAAAGAGCAGGGGGATACACCGACATCATTTGACCTGGAAGGATTGGGAGAACGCTTCCCAGTTGGGGTCATTGGACACCGTGCAGGAGAGCTTTTATCTCAGCATGCCGATAATTACCAGCTACATATTTCTAACAGCTTCAAACGAGTTCCGTACGATGCTGCTAAACAGATGTCAGACTTTTCATCCTGGGGGCTCTCAGCCGATGGGGACTTAAAACCAGATGTGACCTTACCAGGTGGCATGATCTATTCATCTGTCAATGATGGTGAATATTACATGGATAGAGGGACCAGTATGGCCTCTCCTCATGCGGCTGGTGCGACTGCTTTGGTCAAGCAAGCCCTGAAAGAACGCTTCCCTTATCTTAGTCCAGAACAGTTGCAAGTTCTTGTCAAACAAATGACCATGAGTACGGCTGTTCCACATGTGGATGAGGAAACCAAGTCTTATTCCTCAGTCCGTCAACAGGGAGCTGGAGTGATGGATGTCACAGCTGCAGCTCTAGGAGATCTCTATGTGACTGCAAAAGATGCGAAAAGCAGTCTAACACTTGGCAATGTCACTGATACCTTTGAGTTTGACGTAACCATCCACAATCTTTCCAATCAAGAGAAGTCGGTCCGCTATGAAACCACCCTTCAGACAGACCAAGTCCAGGATGGCAAATTCACCCTTCATCCTCGTCTGTTAGAAACCCTAGATGGCAAGGAAAGCATCACGATTCCAGCAAATGGACAGCGGACGATCCACGTGTCCGTTGACGCGAGCAAATACAAGGAAGAGCTCAGCAAGCAAATGCCAAATGGTTATTTCTTAGAAGGTTTTGTACTTGTCAAAGATGCCAGCAACAACAAACATCTGGTCAGCCTTCCTTATGTTGGCTTCCATGGAGATTACCAAAATCTTCGCGGGATCGAAAAGCCTATCTACGAATATACAGGTAGTGACAAGCCATTTACTACTATAAGGACAAGACAGACTATCCAGATGAAAAGGTCCCAGAAACGCCAGAGCGTCATCCAGATAACCACTTTACTTCTTTGATTAGTTATGTCTATGAAAATGGAGAGTCTGTAGCCAAAACTCTAGGTCAGGATGGGGATCGCTTTGATGGGGACCAACTCTACTTCTCTCCAAACAATGATTCCAGCTTTGATAGCATCAAGGTTAAAGCCGTCATGCTTCGCAATGTAGAAAATGTACACCTGACTGTCTACAAGAAGGAGGATACGGCACGGGCCAATCCGATTTACGAGGTTGGAAATGAAGTGCATCGAAAGACCGACTGGAGTTACCGAATTGGGAATCGCAGTGAAGAGTTTTATGAAATCTCTTGGGAAGGCTTGGACAGAGATGGCCAACAACTCCCAGATGGAGAATACCAATTTGTGATTACCTACCGTCCGACTGCTTCAGGAGCCAAACAACAAGAACTTAACTTCAAGGTTAAAATTGACAACACGGCTCCAAGCATTGAGACTGGAAGTGCTCACTATGACCCGCAGACTCGGATTTTCCGTCCAGGAAAGGTGATTGAAACCGGCAGTGGACTAGCAGGAACTTATCTGTCCTATGTCAAGGACGGGGAAACAGTAGCCTTAGAACCTCAAGAGGATGGCAGTTATCTGCTTCCAGAAGGGGTGGACCTTTCTACTGTCCGTTATAGCATTTGGGATAAGGTCTACAATACCACTGAGATGGACATCGAAGGGAAGAAGATAGAGGCAACGCCCCCAACGAATGAAGCCAACTCAGATGGACAATCAACCGAGACAGAGACTGAAAAACCAACAGCTGAAAAGAGTAGCTTAGAGGTCGTCTTTACAGATAGTAGTGGAGAAGTGATTTCTTATTATCCATCTGTCGTTCGTTACCAAGTGGTGGATGACCAAGGACGGGTTGTGGAAGGAGAGTTCAATGCTTCCTACAATGGCGGCAGCTTCCCAGACCTACCTTTCGGCACTTATACAGTAAAAATCACCTTATCTGATTACCATTATGATTGGGGAACAGAGTTAGTGAAGCAAGTGACGGTTTCACCTGAAAATCCACATCCGAAAGTGACCTTTGCCTTCCATTATTTAGATGAAAACAAACTCACTATTGGATTTGATCAGCCAGTTCCGGCGGGAACAGTTGTAAAGGTGGTGGGGAATGACGGAAATAGCCACCTTCTCCCACAAAGCATCTATGATTTGCAGCGCTTTGAGACCATGCTAATGAACGGCTCCTATCGTGTTCATGTGGAACTCCCAGCAGGCTACCGTGCATCGGAAAATGATTTCCTTTATGAAGTGACCAATCAGATCAATTTCCACCTTCTTTCTTTGGTCAAAGACGTTATCAAGCCAAACCCAGAGGTGCATGGTGGAGCGATTGTAGCGCCATGGATTCAACCAGAAAATCCGACGCTAGAGATACCGGAAATTCCAGTGGCCCCTGTCCAACCAGCGGTATCCAAAGGCCCAGTTACCCCATTTCAACCAACTACACCTGAAACGAAAGAAGTTGCAACAAACAAACCAGTCGCAGTTACCTATCATACAGGTGGTCAAGCAGAAGTAGCTGCTTCAACACCAACAACCAGCCTTCCAAAAACAGGACAAGAAGCCTTGGCTTCAACAGTCCTTAGCCTCTTTGGCATGACCTCACTGGCTGTAGCAGGGTTTGTAGCAAGCAAAAAATGTGAAGGTTAAGTCGTTCATGCATTAGTTTAATCTAAAAAACGTCCGTTTAATTTTAGAAACGGACGTTTTGAATGTTTTAAGCTGTTTTCTCCACCCAGACACTTCGGACAAAGAAGAGGCTGATGAGGGCAAGGACTAGGAAGATCCCTGCAATATAATAGTAGGGTTGGTCGAGAGTTGTTGAACGACCAGAGAGGTTCACAATGCCTCGGTAGAGGGCTCCACCAGTTGCCGTGGCAACAGCTGAGTTCCAAAGATTAAGAGTGATTCGAGAAAGGCCTTTTACCACTAGTTGCAGAGTCACTAGCAAGGCACCACCAATCAAAGGGATCATGAAGAGATAGTGCATGAAGGCAGAGGTTTCCCCAAACTAAAGTGTTCGTAGATGCGACTTCCGACAAAGAAAAATGCTGAGATTAGAGTGTGCCAGAGGATGGTCTTTTTCAACCGTTGTTTAATAGGATTAGTAACCGATGTAGACAATGTCACTCACCGCCCTTTCTGAGATAGTACCATTTGTTGTTGGTTTGTTAATAACCTGGCCATTGAAGTAAAGAGTAGAAGATCCACCACCATCAAGGTTGTAGGCTGTTTTGACGCCATACGATTTCATCACTTCGGCTAATTGGTAGAGGGGAGAGACCTTCACTTTCTGAAGTCCGTCCATCTGATACGACGATGATGTAGTGATTCTCATCGATGATCCCAATCGCTGTTCGTGGGTTAGAGGCCATGGATTGTCCCACCTCTGAGTTAGTATCGACGGTAATATCTCCATCTTCAACTAAGGAAGGACCGAAAGCAAGGAGATTAACAACCCCGTCTTTGACCAACTGATCCGCAGAGATTTCATCTTCGTAGATAACCTTGAAGGAGCCATCTTTATAAATCGCCAGGTCGCCATTGCTTGAATCCTCACGAACCGTATCGCGGTAGACCACTCCGTTTCGGATGACATAGCCGGTGCTATTGGCTCCGTAGTAGTCTCCATTGACGGCTAGAATAGCATTATTCTCAGCTGCAGTGACGGAAGTTTTAGCCGTCACATTGGTCCCATAGGTATTTTGAGCAAAAGCAGTTTTTAGATAGTCAGAAGAGCTAACCGTAATATCTGCAATGTAAACTTGAGTGTTTTCAACTGTTTTTTCTGTCAGGCTCACCTGGATATTGTCATCGGAGTAACTGGTATCTGTAGTGGTAGCAGTTGCTGCAGCTTGTTCAGCAGCTTTACTATCAGTTGTTGTTGCTTTAACTGTTTGGATAGCATCTGATAAGACGAAGGTCTTAAGAATAGAATAGCTGAAGGAGCTTGTTAGCAGGATGCCGAAACAAGCAGCATAGGTATACGATTTTTTAAAGAATTTCATGAGTAGGTGCAGTCCTTTCCTTGAAAATGATTTTTTTCTGAATCAACCATGAGACGACGAAGAGCAAGAGTCCGACGATCACTTTGCTGAGGAGCAAATGGAGACCGAAGCTTGTATAGAAGAGTCGAATCAAGAGGGTATCGAGAATAAAGAGTCCAATCGCAAGTCCCAAGTAACCACTTCCGGTTCGAGCCAGGCTGTCTTTGTTCTTAAAGACGAAACGTTTGTTAGTCGAGTAGTTAAAGATAGAGCTAGCCACACGAGCAATCCCGTTTGCAAGGAGGATCCGAAGGCTAATCGGCACAGCCATCATTACGAAAAGGAAGAAAGCATAGACCAGATAGTCAACGATAAGCTACTGAGGGACGAAAGTGCAAATTTAAACATGTCCTTGTAGATCATAAGGCCGTCTCGAATAGGGCGGAAGTGGGACCCTTCATTGTCATTGATATAGACTGTTTCAATCGGAACTTCCAAGATGGGGAAGGCCTTGCTAGCTGCGAGGAGAACATTCATTTCGTACTCATACCGTTGTCCCTCAATTTCTAACATAAAGGGGATCATGTTGGTTGTAAAGGCTCGAAGGCCAGTCTGCGTATCTGTCACAGCGACCCCTGTTTGTTGCTTGAACAAGAAGCGGGTCAACTTGTTTCCAAAGGCTGAACGCAAGGGAACCTTTCCTGAAAAGGCGCGTGCCCCTAGAATCAATTGATTCGGATTATCTTGCGACTGGTTGGCCACGCGGAAGATATCCCAAACCTTATGTTGGCCATCGGCATCGGCAGTGATGACTGTACCGTATTGCCCTTGCTCTTGAATGTAGGTGTAGGCTGTTTTGAGAGCCCCTCCTTTTCCAAGGTTCACTTCGTGCTGAAGGACTGTAGCTAATCCGTTTAACTTTTCAAAAATAGCCTGGCAATCCTCAGAACTACCATCGTCCACAACGATAATGGAGAAGTCACATTTTTCTCTCAGTTTTTTCACCAGTTTGAGAAGTTTTTGATCGGGTTGATAAGCGGGGATGACTAAATAATTCATAACCGTTCCTCGTTTCTTGTTTGTGATGAAGGTAGTATAACGGCCCATTCTTAAAGCTAACTGATATCAGTTTTCTTTAAGGAAAGGAGGATATTTCCTTGCTGTATAAAAACTAGAGAAAATAATAGAAGAAAAATAAATCTTCTCAAAAAGAATCAAGAGAAGGTATTTTTACTTGCCATCTATCCTAAAGTCTGGTATAATAGTTTCTTGTGAGCAAACCTCACTTACCCCTTGCAAAGACTTGGGGTCATTAGACCAAAAGGAGGAACATATCAATGGCTAAATACGAAATTCTTTATATTATTCGTCCAAACATTGAAGAAGAAGCTAAAAACGCTTTGGTAGCACGCTTTGACTCTATCTTGACTGACAACGGTGCAACTGTTGTTGAATCAAAAGATTGGGAAAAACGTCGTCTTGCATACGAAATCCAAGATTTCCGTGAAGGACTTTACCACATCGTAAACGTTGAAGCGAACGACGATGCAGCTCTTAACGAGTTCGACCGTCTTTCAAAAATCAACGGTGACATTCTTCGTCACATGATCGTAAAAGTTGACGCGTAAGCCCTAACGAATAAAGAAGGTGACTAATGATTAACAATGTTGTACTTGTAGGTCGTATGACTCGAGATGCTGAACTTCGTTATACCCCTCAAAACCAGGCTGTTGCGACATTCTCACTTGCTGTTAACCGTAATTTTAAAAACCAAAATGGTGAACGAGATGCGGACTTTATCAACTGTGTGATTTGGCGTCAACAAGCTGAAAATTTAGCAAATTGGGCTAAAGGGTGCCTTAGTTGGGATTACAGGTCGTATCCAGACTCGTAATTATGAGAATCAGCAAGGTCAACGTGTTTATGTCACTGAAGTCGTAGCGGACAGCTTCCAATTGTTGGAAAGCCGCGCGAATCGTGAAGGACAAGCAGGTGGTGGTTATGCTTCAGCTGGAGGATTTGCAGGAAATGCAGCTCCAAGCTTTGGAGGATCTGAACCATCAAACGCAACACCAAACTTTGGACGTGATGACAATCCATTCGGAGCTAATCCAATGGACATCTCGGATGACGATCTACCATTCTAAGAATGGGTTTAACGAATTAAAACTATAAAGGAGAAATAAACATGGCTCAACAACGTCGTGGCGGATTCAAACGCCGTAAAAAAGTTGATTACATCGCAGCAAACAAAATTGAATATGTTGATTACAAAGATACTGAGCTTCTTAGCCGTTTCGTTTCAGAACGTGGGAAAATCCTTCCTCGTCGTGTAACTGGAACTTCAGCGAAGAACCAACGTAAAGTAACAACAGCTATCAAACGCGCTCGCGTAATGGCTTTGATGCCTTTCGTAAACGAAGATTAAAGAAAAGACCCTTACGGGTCTTTTTTCACGAGCATAGAAATGTGAGAGCGAGTTGAGGTCCAATGGACCTCTTTTTCACGAGCTTGGAAATGTGAGAGCGAGTTGAGGTTGGGGTGGACCTCTTTGACCTTTCCCTAACTCTAATCGTGTTATAATGTGGGAAGAAATGTATCAAGGAGGGAACTATGAAGGAAGGTGTAATCATTAGGAGGATGATAAAGGCAGATATTGAGCACATCTCTCAAGCCTTAATCCACCAAGGGTGGACGAGTAGAGAGGATATCTTGGCCAGCTATTTTCAGGAGCAGGAGAATAGAGAGAGGGACGTATTAGTAGCTGAGTCGGATGGATTTGTGGCAGGTTATATCACTATATTGCCTGCTGCCAAGCACGGTCCTTTCGTGGGAGTCTATCCTGAACTAACTGATTTTAATGTTTTTGAGCCATTTAGAAATCGAGGAATTGGGAATCAACTCTTAGAAGAGGCGGAAAAAAGAGTCTGGCTACTTTCAGAGATTGTGACTTTAGGGGTTGGTTTACACTCGGGTTATGGCCCGGCTCAAAGACTGTATGTCAAACGGGGCTATATCCCAGATGGATCTGGGGTTTGGTTTAGGGATCAGCCCTTGGACCCTTACAGTTCCTGTGAAAACAATGATGACTTAGTCCTCTATTTTTCAAAAAGGTTGAACAAGGATATGCAGTAAAACAAAAACGGATGAAGTGTTCATCCGTTTCTTTTTAGCGTCGTTGAGGTGCTGTATTGGCACTCTTGATATTGTATTTTTTCTTCAAATAGTAGCGAAGGAGAAGAGCCCCACCACCGAGTAAGAGCATGAACCAGTTCGGTACACGAGGGTTGAGGAATTGTGGAAGAAGAGCAGTGACCATGAGAATCACAACCCAAAGGATCATGGCTAACATTAGGATAGGAAGTGACTTGGTTAAAGCAGGCCGTTTCATTCCACGTTTAGAAACTTCGTAGTATTGGTAGAAGTAGTAATACATCAAATAGAGCACAACCCCACCAGCCAAGCTACCAAGAGTTAAAGTGAGAAGTCCATAAGTGGTTCCCTGAGGTGCAAAAAGGTTCATGAAGGCTGAAATGGCAGCAAAGAGACCAAAGACGAGAAGGAAAGAATCCGTAATCATGAGATGAGGAGCATCATTTCTCTTTTTGGATGCTCTTTTTTTCGTAGCGTTCCTTATCACTAAAAGCATTGGCCCAAACAGTTGGCGCTCCAAAGAGAGTTCGCGCCGTTACTCCTTTTGGTTGGTTTTCAAAGATAGCTGGAAGAATTTCTTCAATCAGGCTAGTAGCCTCTTCTTCTGTTTTGCCGTTTTCAATCAATTGGTGTTTAGCGATGCGAATGAATTCTTGATTTTTTTTACTTAATTGGGTCAAATCAAATTGAGACATAAATACTCCTTAGTGTTATTAGTAGGTGTTAGAACCATTTTTTATGGATGAGGTAGACAACGAGCGATCCGGTCATGGCAAAGGCGATGAAGATAATGAGCCAGAAAGCATTAGCTTCTCCATTGAGGGGTAGGTCATTGTTCTTGAAGTTCATCCCATAGGCCGAGAAAATCATAGTTGGGATGGACATGACGATGGTCACCATGGCCAAGGTCTTCATGATATTATTCTGGTTGTTGGAGATGATCGATGCGAAGGTATCGGTCATAGAGTGGAGGATGTTTCCGTAAATATCCGCCATCTCAATCGCCTGTTGGGTTTCGATCAAGGTATCTTCCAACAGATCCTCGTCTTCCAGGTATTTCTTAATGTTACTAGTGGCACTGGTCAATTTCTTGATCACGCGCTCATTGGTTTTCAGAGAGGCCTTGAAGTAGACAATGGTCTTTTCCAACTCCATCAGTTCAATCAACTCTTCATTACGCGTTGATTTGTGCAATTGACTCTCGATCTGTTCGCTTTTGCGATCCAAGGTACGAAGCGCAGTCAAATAAAGCTCAGCATTGCGATAAAGGATCTGGAAGATGAAGCGCGACCGCATGAAAGTATAGAAATTTCGCAAGCGACGATTGATAAAGGTATCTAGGAGAGGCAACTCTTCCAAGCAAGTAGTGATGATGGCCTCTTCTGTTAGGATGATTCCCAAAGGGATGGTGACATAGTAGGTCTGATTGTTCCGCTCTTCCTTGATTGGAACGTCTACGATGATCAAGGTATACTCATCTTCAATGGTCATACGAGACATTTCTTCCGCATCGAGTGGTGCCCGTAAGTCGGCAATATCAATGTTAAAAGCAGAGGCGATTTCCATCGATTCACTTTGGGAAGGATTGACAAGGTTGATCCAGCTACCGGGTTCCAGTGTCTCTATTTCTTTAAATTCAGTCGTTGTCGATAAAAAGACCTGTTTCATGGTGCCTCCCCTTGTTTTTTTACACCTTAACATTATAACAGAAAAAGCACGCTTTTGGATAAAAGAATGCTGAAAAATTTGATATAATGAAGGATAAATAAATTGATGAAAAGTGGAAGAAATGCTCGATAAAATTGTCATTCATGGAGCGCGTGCTCATAATTTAAAAAATATTGATGTTGAAATCCCTCGAGATAAGCTAGTGGTGGTCACTGGTCTATCAGGTTCTGGGAAATCGAGCTTAGCCTTTGACACTCTCTATGCGGAAGGGCAAAGACGTTATGTAGAGAGTCTGTCAGCCTATGCTCGTCAGTTTTTAGGAAATATGGAAAAACCCGATGTGGACTCGATTGATGGCCTAAGTCCAGCCATTTCTATTGACCAAAAAACAACCAGCAAAAATCCGCGGTCAACAGTTGGAACGACAACTGAAATCAACGATTACTTACGTCTTTTATATGCTCGTGTGGGGACTCCATACTGTATCAATGGCCATGGAGCGATTACCGCTTCTTCAGTCGAGCAGATTGTTGACCAAGTTTTGGAACTGCCAGAGCGCCAACGCCTGCAAATCTTAGCGCCCATTGTTCGCAAGAAAAAAGGCCAGCATAAGAATATCATCGAAAAGGTGCAAAAAGACGGCTATGTCCGGGTGCGTGTGGATGGCGAGATCTTTGATGTGACAGAGGTCACAGAATTATCCAAAAGCCAACAGCACACCATCGAGGTTGTCGTAGACCGGATTGTCATCAAAGACGGCATTCGTTCTCGTCTCTTTGATTCGGTAGAAGCTGCCCTTCGAATTGCGGATGGCTACGTGGTCATCGATACCATGGACGATAATGAACTGCTTTTTTCAGAGCACTACGCTTGCCCGGTTTGTGGCTTTACCGTCCCTGAGTTGGAACCTCGTCTCTTTTCATTTAATGCCCCCTTTGGCTCTTGTCCAGATTGTGATGGACTAGGGATCAAGCTAGAGGTGGACTTGGATTTGGTTGTTCCAGATGCTAGTAAGACTCTCCGTGAAGGAGCGCTGGCACCCTGGAATCCAATTTCTTCTAACTACTATCCTCAGATGTTGGAGCAGGCAATGATCCAGTTTGGGATTGATATGGACAAGCCATTTGAAGACTTGTCTCCAGAAGACCGCCACTTGGTTTTTTATGGTTCTGAGGGCAAGGAATTCCATTTCCATTATGAGAATGAATTTGGTGGGGTTCGCGATATTGACATTCCTTTTGAAGGGGTCGTTACCAACATCAATCGCCGCTACCATGAAACGTCTAGTGACTTCACCCGTAATCAGATGTTGTCCTACATGAATGAATTAACTTGTGCTACATGCCATGGTTATCGCTTGAATGACCAGGCCTTGTCTGTCCGAGTAGGAGGAGAGAAGGGACTCCATATCGGGCAAATCTCTGACTTGTCTATTGAGGACCATCTTAAGGTGATAGCTGATCTCAAATTAACCAAGAATGAGGAGACCATTGCTCGTCCGATTCTCAAAGAGGTGAAAGATCGCTTGAGCTTCCTGAACAATGTTGGTTTGAGCTATCTGACCCTATCTCGCTCAGCCGGGACTCTATCTGGGGGAGAGAGTCAGCGGATTCGCTTAGCTACCCAGATTGGCTCCAATCTCTCAGGTGTCCTCTATATCTTGGATGAGCCTTCGATTGGTCTCCATCAAAGGGACAATGACCGCTTGATTGCCAGCCTTAAAAAGATGCGTGATTTAGGCAATACCTTGATCGTCGTCGAACACGATGAAGATACTATGAGGGAGGCGGACTACCTAATCGACGTCGGTCCAGGAGCCGGTGTCTTTGGAGGAGAGATTGTTGCGGCTGGAACGCCTAAGCAGGTAGCCCGCAATAGCAAATCCATCACTGGTCAGTATCTTTCTGGCAAACGGGCCATTCCAGTACCAACGGAACGACGGGTAGGCAACGGACGCTTTATCGAGCTGACAGGTGCCGCTGAAAACAACTTAAAAGAGGTGACAGCAAGCTTCCCGCTGGGCAAGTTCATTGCTGTCACTGGCGTTTCTGGCTCAGGGAAGTCAACCTTGGTCAACAGTATTTTGAAAAAAACGCTGGCGCAAAAATTGAATCGCAATTCAGAGAAACCAGGGAAATACAAAACCATTTCAGGTGTCGAGTACATTGATCGACTGATCAATATCGACCAAAGTCCGATTGGCCGCACTCCACGCTCCAATCCAGCTACCTATACAGGTGTATTTGACGACATTCGCGATCTCTTTGCCCAAACCAATGAAGCCAAGATTAGAGGCTACAAAAAAGGCCGCTTTAGTTTCAACGTCAAAGGCGGCCGGTGTGAGGCTTGTTCGGGAGATGGTATTATCAAGATTGAGATGCATTTCCTACCGGATGTCTATGTACCGTGTGAAGTCTGCCATGGGCGACGCTACAACAGTGAAACCTTAGAAGTTCACTATAAAGAAAAGAATATCTCCCAGATTTTGGACATGACCGTCAATGATGCGGTGGATTTCTTTAAACATATTCCAAAGATTAATCGCAAATTACAAACCATCAAGGATGTTGGCTTGGGCTATGTGACCCTGGGACAGCCGGCAACGACACTTTCAGGAGGAGAAGCCCAGCGGATGAAGTTGGCTTCTGAGCTTCATAAGCGTTCGACAGGTAAGTCTTTTTATATTTTGGATGAGCCGACAACAGGCCTTCATACCGAAGACATCTCTCGTTTGCTCAAGGTCTTGGAACGCTTTGTAGATGATGGCAATACCGTTTTGGTCATTGAGCACAACTTGGACGTCATTAAGACAGCGGACCATATCATCGACTTAGGACCTGAAGGTGGAGTCGGTGGTGGTACCATTATTGCGACAGGAACACCAGAAGAGGTAGCTAGCAATCCAGCTAGCTATACAGGACAGTATTTGAAAGGGAAATTACAATGAACCAACGAATTACAAATCTACGAACTAAAATGAAGGCGCAGGATTTAAAAGCTGTCCTCATTAACAACTTGAAAAATGTATACTATTTGACAGGTTTCTGGGGATCGAACGGGACTGTTTTGGTGACAGAAGAGCGCGTGGTCCTCTTTACAGATTCTCGCTATACCATTCATGCCCATGCGACTTGTTTCCCCTTTGTGGAGATTGTTGAAACCCGCAATGAATTGGAAGAAGCATCAAAAATTATCAAAGACGCAGCGATCCAAGAACTTGGCTTTGAGGATGAGATTACAGTTGCCTATCATACCCGTCTGGCAACAGCTTTTTCAGGAGTCTCTCTAAGAGCCTTGTCTGATTTTGTGATGGAGTTTCGTTTGATTAAGGATGAGACAGAAGTGGCAACCATCCGCAAGGCCTGCAGTATTTCAGATCAAGCCTTTTTAGATGTGCTCGAGTTTATCAAGGTTGGTCAAACAACAGAGTTAGAAGCTGCGACCTTCCTGGATTTCAGAATGCGGGAATTGGGAGCGTCAGGTGTATCCTTTGATATCATCTCCGCTGCGGGAGAGCGCTCTGCCATGCCTCATGCGACTCCAAGTGATCGCATTATCTCTGCGGGGGATGCCTTGACCTTGGACTTTGGCTGTCTTTACAACCATTACGTGAGTGATATGACCCGGACCATTTATGCAGGTCATGTCAGTGATAAGGAAAGAGAGATTTACGAAACAGTCTTGAAAGCCAACCAAGCTCTCATTGCTGAAGCTAAGGATGGACTCGGTTTCCGTGAGTTTGATAAAATTCCTCGAGATATTATCGAGGCGGCAGGGTACGGCCAGTACTTTACTCATGGAATTGGACATGGTATTGGCTTGGACATCCATGAAGAGCCTTATTTCAGTCAAACGTCTAAAGAAGTTATCAAGGCGGGAATGGTCTTAACAGATGAGCCAGGGATCTACATTGAAGGTCTATCAGGTGTCCGGATTGAAGATGATCTCTTGATTACAGAAAGTGGCTGTGAAGTCTTGACCCTTGCACCGAAAGAATTGATTGTGATCTAAGGAAATTTGCAGAGATAGATTTGAGAAATCTGAGCTGTTTATGATAAAATATGCTACAATTGAATATGTGGTAGGCGGTCGAGCACCCATTGGTACGCGGACGCCTACCATTTTTGTAGATAAAAAAAGCACCATGTGAGGGTGCTAGATCTTGCCTGCTGAACTCGTAAATTGATAGATACCCTGACGGGTATTTTTTTGTGAACTTTTTTAGGAACTTTTGGAAAAAAACTATTTGGTAATGAAAAGATTATAATTTGCTAAAAAGCTAGTAAAATCAAGGGTTTTGAAGTTACAAATTGACAAAACGAGATATAAGCTGTAAAATAAAGAGTAATATATTTTTAAAAAGAGGTATGAAAACATGATTGAAGCAAGTAAGTTGAAAGCTGGTATGACCTTTGAAACAGCTGACGGGAAATTGATCCGCGTTTTGGAAGCTAGCCACCACAAACCAGGTAAAGGAAATACCATCATGCGTATGAAATTGCGTGATGTTCGTACTGGTTCAACTTTTGATACAAGCTACCGTCCAGAAGAAAAATTTGAGCAAGCCATTATTGAAACTGTGCCAGCTCAATACTTGTACAAAATGGATGACACAGCTTACTTCATGAATACTGAAACATACGATCAATATGAAATTCCTGTTGTCAATGTTGAGAACGAATTGCTTTACATCCTTGAAAACTCAGAAGTGAAAATCCAATTCTATGGAAGCGAAGTGATTGGGGTGACTGTTCCTACAACTGTTGAATTGACAGTTGCTGAAACGCAACCATCTATTAAAGGTGCTACAGTTACAGGTTCTGGTAAACCAGCTACAATGGAAACTGGACTTGTCGTTAACGTTCCAGACTTCATCGAAGCAGGACAAAAATTGATTATCAATACAGCTGAAGGAACTTACGTTTCTCGTGCCTAATCAGCTCTAAAAATTGGTCTGATAGAAAGGAACTTCTATGGCAACTGAACAATACGGTGAAATCGTCATTGCACCTCGTGTGCTAGAAAAAATTATTGCGATTGCGACTGCAAAAGTGGATGGTGTTCATTCTCTTGAGAACAAGAGTGTATCGGATAGCCTTTCAAAACGTGCTCTTGGACGTGGGGTTTACCTTCGTACACAAGAAGATGGTCAAATCTCAGTTGATATTTACCTCTACCTAGAGTATGGTGTAGCAGTCCCTAAAGTAGCTGTTGCAATCCAAAAAGCAGTAAAAACAGCTGTCTACAATATGGCAGATGTTACCTTGGATGATGTCAACATCCATGTGGTTGGAATCGTGACTGAAAAAGCAGCGAAACCTGATTTGAAAGATCTGTTTAATGAGGATTTCCTCAATGACTGATATTTTATTTGAATCACGTCGTGATTTACGGGAGCGTGCTTTTCAAGCTCTAATGAGTTTAGAGTATGAAGGGGATGTTGTAGAAGCGTGTCGATTTGCTTTTACTCATGACAAAAAGGAAACAGACCAGGAAGTGGAAATTCCAGCCTTTCTACTCAATTTGGTATCGGGTGTTCGTCAATCAAAGAATGAATTGGATCAACAGATTGCCCAACACTTGAAAACTGGATGGACTGTCGAACGCTTGACTCTAGTGGAGAAAAACATTCTTCGTTTGGGTGTGTTTGAAATGACTTCCTTTGATACCCCTCAATTGGTTGCGGTGAATGAAGCAATTGAATTGGCTAAAACTTTTTCAGATGAGAAATCTGCTCGGTTTGTGAATGGTGTCTTAAGTCAATTTGTAACAGAAGCAGAATAAGATAGAAAAGAAACCACCTGCACGGGTGGTTTCTTTTTAAGTATAGAGATTCGATTGATCAGGATAATGAAAAAAGGTTGGAATTTTCCAACCTTTTAAACACTTTTGCCGGGTAAAACATTCACTGGGAGAAAATAGCCTGTTGTTTTAACGTCTTTTCCTTCGATTTTTTGAAGAAGAAGGTCGACCGTCAGACGAGCAATCTCTTGTAAGGGTTGCTTGATGGTGGTGAGACGGGGGAAATAATTTTCGATAAAGTAGGTCCCGTCGTAGCCAATGATTTTTAGGTTTTCTGGAATGGCAATGCCGAGTTCGTCAGCGATTTTCATCACCAAGATAGCAGTCAAGTCATCGGATGCAAAGATAGCATCTGGTTTCTGCTGGGTCAAGATGGATTTGATTTCCATTTCTTTGCGAATAGGTGAATAATCGCTAGAAACATTAATGATTTGTGCTTCTGGCAGGACTGAAGCAAAACCAGCATGCCGGAGTCCAGTTGGGGAATTGGAATTGTCATTCCCTGTAATCATGATAATCTTTTGTGCCCCTGTCTTGGCAAGGGTTTCTGCTGCAAGGACGCCACCAGCGTAGTTATCTGAGGAAACAACAGGGATCTCAGGGGATAGATTTCGGTCAAAAGCGATGATAGGAGCTGTAACCCGGTTATAATCTTCAATTCCCAGATTATGACTACCAGAAATAATACCATCTACTTGATTGGCTTCTAGCATTTCGATGTATTCACGTTCTTTTTCAGAATCATGCTCGCTATTACAAATAATGGTTTTGTACCCATGTTTGAACAGTTCTTCTTCCAGTTTATCGATTAATTCTGCATAGAAGACATGGCTGATTTTTGGGAAGATTAAGCCGATTAACTTGGCTGATTTTCCTTGTAGGCTCCGAGCAATCGTATTAGGCTTATAGCCCAATTCCCTCATGGCCTCATTGACTTTTGAGACAGTTTTTTCAGATAAATATCCCTTTTTGTTAATGACTCGTGAAACTGTCGTGGGGCTGACGCCAGCTAATTTGGCGACATCAGTGAGTTTTGCGACCATAGTCTAGTTCATAGTATGTTCCGGTAGGTGTTCCGGATTTGATCAAAATACCAGTTTGATCAGCATGCGGGAAGACACGACCAGAGAATACTTTTTCTCCTTTGTTGATAAAAATTTCAAAAATAGAATTATCGATGAAAATAGTAGCGGTAGTAGCTTGGTTTTCGATCGGACAAGTACGAGTGGTCCCAAACTCTTGCGCATATTGTTGGCCAGCTTGGCTACGATCGACAATGACTTGACCATTTGCAATATCGAAAGTAATAGAAAGTCCTTTGCCTTCTTTATCTGCAAGGAGAACAATCTCACTTTTGCTATTAGCTTCAAAGTCTAATTCTAACTCGTAGCAATTATTGGTTGTTTCCTTGTTTGTAAACTCAGATGAAGTGGAGCGAAGCTCTTTTACAGCTTCAACTGGATATTGATAAAGTTTGCCATCCTGAATAGTTAGCTCTTTGACCAAAGAGAAGGCTCCTTGGTGGTCATAGCGATCGGATGGGTAAGCGACATCTGGTAGACCTAACCAGCTAACCGTTAAGGCTCTTCCATCAGGAGTGTTGAAGCCTTGAGTTGCATAGGCTTCGAAGCCGTAGTCCAAGTTGTGTAATTCAGATACGTCAACGAGACGAGCTTGTTCAGGATCAAAAGAAGCCCCAATCTTATACATATTTGGGTAGATGTTATCGTAATCGAGGACTGCTTTGTCCAAGCCTTGAGGGCAATACAGAAGGACAGGTTGCTCGCCGACGAAGACCAAGTTAGGACATTCCATCATATAAGCTGTACGATCATTGTTGAAATCAAGATCGCCTACTTCAACCCAGTTGGTATAATCGTTATTCACCGCTTTGTATAGGCGAACGAATCCTTTTTCTCAAGGTCTTGACCACCGACGATGGCATAGTATTGATCTTTGAATTTAAAAATCTGTGGGTCGCGGAAATGATCGGTAGCATCCTCTGGCTGATCAATGAGGATTTGGTCGATTTTTTCAAGATTTCCATCCTGGTCTAAAAGGGCCCCGATTTGGTAGGGATGACGGATCCACTTCTCGTCTCGTACATTTCCTGTATAGAATAAGAAAAGTTTATCATCGAATTGCATAGCCGAACCAGAATAGGCTCCATGGCTATCTAAAGGTGTGTCTGGTAAGACTTTAAGACCAGTTTCTTTAAAATGAACTAAATCATCGCTTTCCAGTTGTACCCAAGACTTCAATCCGTGAGCGGCTCCAAAGGGAAAATTCTGGTAAAAGAGAATCCATTTACCATTAAAATAGGAGAAACCGTTCGGGTCATTTAAAAGGCCAGTTTTGGGTTCGACATGGTAATGAGTATGCCAAGGAGAATTAGCCATGTTTTCTTTTATTTGTTTCTTTTCTTCTTCGGTCCAGTCTTCATATCGTTTGTACCGAAGTTCTGTTGTCCATTCCATTTGACTCCTCCAAAATTTTTCTTACTTCCATAGTACCGATTTCTATAAAAAAAAGCAAGACTTTGGCCAAAGAATTGAGAAAAAAATGTCAAACGTTTATCATAAAAATTTAGTAGTAAGAACTAAATTGAGTTTTATGAAAAATGAAATGAAAAATATGAAAGTTTTTTTGAAAAGTCGAATTAAACTGGATAATAACATCCAATAGGACACGTAGATTAGGTATTTATGTGAATGAAAATGAAAAACAATTGTTTCAAAGCTAATCAAAAAAATCACAAAAATATTGTCAAAAACTTTCTGCAAAACGGTTGACATATTCTTAATACGTGGTACAATTAAATGCGTAGAGACGGGTGAACCGTTTTCAAAACAATAAAAAATAAGGAGATTTTTGCAAATGTCAAATACAGAAATTGCAAAAAAAGTCATCGATGCAATCGGTGGAGTTGAGAACGTTAGCAGTGTAGCTCACTGTGCGACTCGTCTTCGTGTGATGGTGAAAGATGAAGCGAAAGTCGACAAAGATGCTGTCGAAAATATTGAAAAAGTACAAGGTGCTTTCTTTAACTCAGGTCAATACCAAATCATCTTTGGTACTGGTACTGTGAACAAGATTTATGATGAAGTAGTAGCTCTGGGCTTGCCAACTTCATCAAAAGATGAAATGAAAGCTGAAGCTGCTAAACAAGGAAATTGGTTCCAACGGGCTATCCGTACATTTGGTGATGTCTTTGTACCAATCATCCCAGTTATTGTTGCGACAGGTCTCTTCATGGGTGTCCGTGGACTCTTGAATGCCCTTGGTGTGACTCTTCCAGAAGATGTTACGACTTATACTCAAATTTTGACAGATACGGCCTTCATCATCTTGCCAGGTCTTGTCGTTTGGTCAACCTTCCGTGTCTTTGGTGGGAATCCAGCAGTTGGTATCGTTCTTGGTATGATGCTTGTGTCTGGTTCACTTCCAAATGCCTGGGCGGTTGCATCCGGTGGTGAAGTGACTGCTATGAAATTCTTCGGCTTTATTCCAGTCGTAGGGTTGCAAGGATCTGTTCTTCCAGCCTTTATTATCGGGGTCCTTGGTGCGAAATTTGAGAAATCACTTCGAAAAGTTGTTCCAGATGTTCTTGATCTTTTGGTAACACCATTCGTAACCCTCTTTGTAATGTCTATTCTTGGACTCTTTGTTATTGGTCCAGTCTTTCACGTAGTTGAAACTTATATCTTAATTGGTACAAAAGCAATCCTTAGCTTACCATTAGGTCTTGGCGGATTGCTCATCGGTGGCGTTCACCAATTGATCGTCGTATCTGGTGTTCACCATATCTTTAACTTGCTTGAAGTGCAGTTGCTTGCTGCTGATCACGCAAATCCATTTAATGCTATTATCACAGCTGCCATGACTGCTCAAGGTGCTGCTACTGTAGCGGTTGGTGTGAAAACTAAAAATCCTAAATTGAAAGCTTTGGCTTTCCCGGCTGCTCTTTCTGCCTTCTTAGGTATTACTGAGCCTGCGATCTTCGGGGTGAACTTGCGTTTCCGTAAACCATTCTTCCTTTCATTAATCGCTGGTGCCATCGGTGGTGGATTGGCTTCACTTCTTGGCCTTGCTGGTACTGGTAATGGTATCACTATTATCCCAGGTACAATGCTTTACATTGGTAATGGTCAACTCTTCCAATACTTGCTTATGGTTGCAGTATCATTTGCACTTGGTTTTGCTCTTACTTACATGTTTGGTTTTGAAGATGAAGAACCTGCAACAGTAGCTGAAAGTGCTACAACAGATCGTTTTGTTGAGGAAGCTGTGACTGGAACTGTTCCAGCATCTCTTCAAGATGAAACTATCATCTCTCCAATCGTTGGTCAAGCTGTTGCTTTAGAAAATGTGAATGACCCTGTATTCTCAAGCGGTGCGATGGGTCAAGGAATTGCAGTGAAGCCATCTGAAGGTGTCGTTTATGCTCCTGCAGATGCTGAAGTAACCATTGCTTTTGCAACTGGACATGCCTTCGGTTTGAAGACAGCGAATGGTGCTGAAATCTTGATCCACGTTGGGATTGACACTGTTTCAATGAATGGTGACGGTTTTGAGCAAAAAGTTGCTCAAGGTGACAAGGTTAAAGCTGGTGATGTTCTTGGAACATTTGATTCTGCTAAAATTGCAGCAGCTGGTCTTGATGATACAACAATGGTCATCGTCACAAACACAGCTGACTATGCTTCAGTAACTCCAGTAGCTACTGGTGCAGTTGCTAAAGGCGATGCGATTATTGAAGTAAAAGCATAATCTAAAATATGATTGCTCAAGGACTGGTTAGGGTATCCTCCAGTCCTTGAATTTTGTTTGGAGATGAGGTTTGGAATAAAAAAAGTTGCTCACCTAATGTTTAAACATAAATAAGAGTAGTTTTTTCTATAAGGAATAGAAGTGAACCGTTTTTCCTTTATGATATAATAGAAAAAAAGAGAATTGAAGAAGAGGATTGATATGACTAAATTATATGGAAGTCTTGAAGCTGGTGGAACAAAGTTTGTTTGTGCTGTAGGTGACGAAAATAATAACGTCATTGAAAAGACACAGTTTCCAACAACAACCCCTATTGAAACCCTTGATAAGTGTATTGAGTTTTTCTCTAAATTTGAAAGCCTTGCTGGTTTAGCGATTGGTTCATTTGGACCGATTGATATTGATAAAAATTCAAAAACATATGGTTTTATTACAACAACTCCCAAACCCCATTGGGCGAATATTGATGTGGTAGGTGCTTTCCGTCGTGCATTAAATGTACCGATTTTCTTCACAACTGACGTCAATAGCTCAGCTTATGGTGAAGTTGTCGCTCGTAATAATGCGGGTGCGCGGATTGAAAACCTAGTCTACTATACAATCGGTACAGGGATTGGTGCAGGTGTCATCCAGCGTGGTGAATTCATTGGTGGAGTGGGACATCCTGAGATGGGCCATTACTATGTTGCCAAACACCCAATGGATGTTGAAAAAGAATTTAATGGGGTGTGTCCATTCCACAGAGGCTGTCTAGAAGGTCTTGCGGCTGGTCCAAGCTTGGAAGCTCGTACTGGTATTCGTGGGGAAAACATCGAACTCAATAGCTCTGTATGGGATATCCAAGCCTACTATATTGCCCAAGCTGCTGTCAATGCGACTGTAACCTTCCGCCCAGATGTGATTGTATTTGGGGGAGGAGTGATGGCACAACAGCACATGTTGGATCGCGTTCGTGAAATTCACAGTATTATTGAACGGCTACTTACCAGTTCCAGATGTTCGAGACTACATCGTGACTCCTGCGGTGGCTGGGAATGGTTCAGCAACTTTAGGGAACTTTGTCTTAGCAAAACAAGTCAGCAAAAAAGACTAAAAAGTTAAGGCTGAAATAACATAAAGCATCAAAATGCTAGGGGGAGGGAGTTCTTCGTCGGGAAGATGGATGAATAACCTTCTCTTTTTATAACAAGAGAGGAGAAGAGATGGAAAAATCCATTATGAAGGATCCTTTTTTTCTAAGTCAGGTTTCCGAAGTGGCAACGAAAGAGGACTTGTATTTAGCGCAGGATTTACTAGATACCTTGCGAGCTCATCAGGAGGCTTGTGTTGGTATGGCTGCTAATATGATTGGTGTGCGCAAGCGGGTAATCATCATCCAAATAGGATTGATGCCTTTGGTTCTCTTTAATCCTGTCTTGGTCAAGAAGGAAGGAAAGTACGAGACAGAAGAAGGCTGTCTTTCTTTGCCAGGAAGTCGAAAGACAAGTCGCTTTGAAAAGATTCAAGTCTCCTACCGTGATACCAATTGGAAACCTCAGCTCATTAGCTTGGAAGGTTTTGCAGCCCAGATTTGCCAGCATGAGCTGGATCACCTAGAAGGTATTTTGATCTAGGTCCAGTTGCTACTTGTTAAGGAATCGATCGAAGAGAAATTGTTGATGAAAAAAGAATATTTGTTCTATGAACGGGTCAGACCATTTTTTGTGTCCCATCCCTATTATCTTTCTTTATTAAAGTGGGTCAACCGCCTCGTCACCCTGCTGATGCCACTCCTTTATTTTTATGTTCTTTGGGTAGCCTATTTGAAGGCTTCCGAGATTTGGGTTGTTCTTGCCTATCTGTTGGTTCCCGCGTCTGGCTTTATGTTATTGAGTGTCATTCGAAAAGCAATCAATTGGCCACGTCCCTATGAGTTTGGGACTTTCCCTCCGTTACTGACTCGAGAGGGGAAGGGAAAGTTCCATGCCAAGTCGGCACGTCTTTTCTGCGGCGATCATTTCTACAGTCGCCTGGGGGGTGAATCCTCTTCTATCTGTCCTTGGTCTCTCCTTGGCTCTTCTATTGGCAGGAGTTCGTGTTCTGGCTGGACTCCATTTTGTCCGTGATGTTGTGGTCGGATTTGTCGTTGCACTCCTATGGGGAATCGTCAGTTTTTCTCTATTAGGAATTTTCTGATAGAGGTTGGATGGGAGAAGTTTTTGAATGTAGACAAACTATTGTTTTACATAAAACAGTTAGATGATTACCAAAAAATGACTTTTATTTTTTAGTTATTTAAGAAGATCAAAAATTTTTCCGCTGTGAGAAAATGCCTGAAACATAATTGTTTCAGGCATTCGAATTATTGAGACCTTAGGCTCAATAATTAGTCATGGAACTTTGAAGAAGTTCGCTGACGTCCGTACTCACCTAAGGAAAGTTTTTCTGAAGACTTTATCTTAAATCTGAAACTGCCTAACTCAGTTAGGCAGTTTTTAATTATGTGAGATTTGGTGTTGGAATTTTTGGAAAAATCGTTCGCGTTCTTCCATAATAGCAGGACTTGGGTTTTTGAGGGAAGTTAATAAATCGACCAAGTCAGGTGTGACTTCTCGAATCAGCTCCCCCAGTGACCAAATGGCTGTTGCAATATGGATCTGGTTTTGCGAGGTTTCGATAATTTCTAAAAGTTTAGGAATGGCAGAGCGGTCGTTCGCATTGGCCAAGGCAATGATGGCATTGCGCTGAAGGATATTTTTCCCCCGCCAACTCCCAGCGACCATTCCGAATTTTTCTTTGAATTGTCCATTGGATAGCTCGATAAAGGGGATCAATTCTGGGTGCGCTAGTTCAGGATCGATATCAGTGGCTAGCGGATTGTCCAGACCACGATTGTAGGGGCAACAGATTTGACAGATATCACAACCGTAGATGACCGTTTTAATCTTTTTACGGAATTCCAGATCCATCATTCCCTTGTCTTGGGTCTGAAAGGATAGGCAACGTCGGGCATTCATAGAGCCATCTCCAATTAAGCAAGAAGTCGGACAGGCTTCTACACAGCGGTTGCAATCTCCACAACCATAGTTGACTGCTTGATCGGGTTCAATTTCTAGGTTGGTGATCAGCTCCCCTAGAAACATATAAGAACCGTATTCTTTTGAGATGACGAGGCCGTTCTTACCGATAAAACCAATGCCGGCTCGTTGGGCGACTGCAGTATCTACCAAGGCTCCGGTATCCACCATGCCCTTGTATTCGAAGTCGGCGGTTAATTCTTCAATTCCTCGTGCTAGCCGGTCTAATTTATCCTGCAGGACATAGTGATAATCAAGGCCCCAGCTGTTGGGGGTGAATTTTCCGCGTTTATAGGCCGTCTTCTGAGGTTGTTGTTTTAACTTGTGGGGATAGGCAACGGCAATGGAAATAATAGTTTTAGCAGAAGCTAAACTTAAGCGTGGTTGGATTCGTTCTTCAATATTTTTGTGCTCAAAACCAGAATTTCGGCCTTCTTCCACAGCTAGGCGGAGGGATTTTTCTAAATAGGAAAAATCATCTGCCGTGGTAAAGCCAATTTTTGAAATACCAATGGAGTGAGCCAATTCAATAATAGATTCTTTGAGGTTCATATACCTATTATAGCGGAAAGCTTGTAAAAATGCGAAAAACGTGCAAAAAATTAAAAAGGGTCTAAACAGCTTGGCATGGCTTTCAAAAATGAGTAGAATTTTGTATAATAAGGTATTGAATACAAGGATATATGGAGGCAGGTATGTCACAACCGTTATTTTTACAATCCGTCATGCAGGAAAAGATTTGGGGTGGAACTAGATTACGAGATGAGTTTGGCTATGAAATCCCGAGCGATCATGTTGGTGAATACTGGGCTATTTCGGCCCATCCACATGGTGTTTCTGTTGTTAAGAATGGACCTTATGCTGGAATGGGCTTAGACCAACTATATGCAGAGCATCGCGAATTATTTGGAGATCGAACAGAACCGGTTTTTCCTTTGTTGACAAAGATTCTAGATGCAAATGACTGGCTCAGTGTTCAGGTTCACCCAGATGATGCCTATGGAATGGAGCATGAAGGAGAACTTGGAAAAACCGAATGCTGGTATATTATTGCTGCTGATGAGGGGGCAGAGATTATCTATGGTCATCACGCCCAGTCCAAGGAAGAATTGCGCCAAATGATCGAAGTCAAAGAATGGGATGATCTTTTAGCACGGGTTCCTGTGAAAGCGGGAGATTTCTTCTATGTACCAAGTGGAACCATGCATGCGATCGGTTCAGGTATCTTGATTTTAGAAACCCAGCAATCGAGCGACACGACCTATCGGGTTTACGACTTTGATCGTAAAGACGATCAAGGGAATCTACGTGAGTTGCATATTGAACAGTCCATTGATGTACTGAACTTAGGTGCTCCGGCAAATAGCCGACCAGTTGAGGAAAAAGTGGATCACTTGTCATCGACTTTGTTAGTGGCCAATGACTTCTTTGGGGTTCACAAGTGGGTAGTCAATGGGGAAGTTCGATTTGAAAAGACCCATGATTATAGCTTGTTGAGCGTTCTCTCAGGGCAAGGAAGCCTTCAGGTGGATGGGGTAGATTATCCGATTGGAAAAGGAGACCACTTTATCTTAACGAGCGATGTTGAATCTTGGACTTTGGAAGGGCAAGATTTAGAATTGATCGTGAGTCATCCATAAAAAGAAAGGGTTTGAGTTAAAAGCTGTGGACAACTCAACCCTTTTTTATCTGAAAACTATTTTTATGTTAAGTCTTGACTCTGACCTAAGGGGAGGGATTATACTATCTTTGTAAGGAGGAAATCATGTACCATATCAAAGAAGCTGCAGAGCTGTCAGGTGTCTCTGTCAAGACCTTGCACCACTATGACAAGATAGGACTTCTCGTCCCTGTGAAATCTGAAAATGGCTATCGAACATACAGTCAAGAAGATTTAGAACGATTACAGGTGATTCTCTACTACAAGTATCTAGGGTTTTCCTTAGACCAAATAGCAGAACTCTTAGCCGAAGAAAAATCTAACTTATTGCCCCATTTGACCAAACAGTTGGACTATTTGACTCAAGAAAGGCAACGCCTGGATACCTTGATTTCCACCTTGCAAAAAACCATTCAGGAACAAAAAGGAGAAAGAAAAATGACCATTGAGGAAAAATTTACTGGATTTAGTTACCAAGATACTAAAAAATACCATCAAGAGGCGGTAGACAAGTACGGTCAAGAAGTCATGGACCAAGCGCTTGAACGCCAAAAAGGTCGAGAAGAGGAGGCGACAAGAGCCTTTAATCAAGTCTTCCAAGTCTTGGCGAAAAACTTCCAGGCTGGTTTGCCAGTAACAGCATCGGAAAATCAAGAAGAAGCAACCAAACTTTTAGATACGATTCGAACGTATGGATTTGACTGCTCTATAGAGGTTTTTGGCCATATCGGCAAAGGCTATGCCTATAATCCAGAATTCAAGGAAAACATCGACAAGTTTGGCGCTGGTACAGCCCAGTACACTTCGGATGTCATTGCCTTTTATGTCGAAAATCAAGCAAAATAAAAAAGTGAGAGTGGGACAGAAATCGGTAATTCGTTAGAATTCGATTTCGTCGTTCCACCTCCGCACAGTTGAGTAGGGCTGTAAAAGCTGATGAAATCAGCGTAGTAGAGCCCACTCAACCACTGCGTCTTGCTCGACAATCCAAAAATAATTGAGAGGCTAGGATTTTTGTCCCAGCCTCGTTTTTTGCTTGGATCAATTTGAAAAGAAGCTGGCAGATCTAAGAGAGCTCGAATGAATGAAGACAATGAAAACTTTATGAAAATTTCACAATTTAAGTTGACAGTCTTGAAAAAAAGGAGTAGAATAACCCCTGTTTTATGAAAAGAGGCAGGGAATTCCCGGCCTCATGATCTTTTTTCAAGGAGTTTTGTATGTTTTCAACATTGAAAAAATGGTTTATTGGCCGTCCGTTGAAATCTGGTGCAGAAGGTGAAGGAGGATTGCTAGGGAAAATGCAGGCCTTGGCCATGCTCTCTAGTGACGCACTTTCTTCTATTGCCTATGGTCCAGAACAAGTTATCCTGGTCTTGATGACCGTATCAGCAGGAGCCATTTGGTGGTCAATTCCAATTGGGATTGTGGTCCTGGTTCTCCTAGCCAGTTTAACGATTTCTTATCGTCAGGTCATTCATGCCTACCCTCAAGGGGGAGGAGCCTATATGGTGACTTCGGAGAACCTGTCTCCCAAAGCGGGGTTGATCGCTGGTGGAAGTCTTTTGGTTGACTATATGCTGACGGTAGCGGTATCTGTTTCTTCCGGTGCAGATGCCATCACGTCAGCGATTCCATCTCTTCATCCTTATAATCTTCACATTTCCATTTTGTTGGTCTTGATTTTGATGCTGATGAACCTTCGGGGGCTACGCGAATCAGCGACATCCTTGATGATTCCGGTATATCTGTTTATTGTCAGTACCATTGCCTTAATCGGCTATGGCGTGATCCAAATTTTGACAGGGCATTTGGCCTATAACGCGACTGCGCATGTTGGCCAAACCATTTCAGGAGTCAGCATCATTCTCTTGTTGCGGGCCTTTACGAGTGGATCGGCTTCCCTAACAGGGGTTGAAGCCATCTCCAATTCGGTTCCCTTCTTTAAGAAACCAAAGCAAAGAATGCTGCCTCTACTTTGACCATTATGGCTTTGATTTTGGGGATCATGTTTGCAGGGATTACCTTCCTTAATTACTGGGTGGGTGTTGTTCCGGCAAAAGGGGTAACAACTCTAGCCCAAATGGCCCAAGCCATCTTAGGGAATTCCCCAGTCGGTCAAGCCTTCTTTTACGTCTTTCAATTATCAACAGCCTTGATCCTGGCAGTAGCGGCGAATACTGGTTTCTCAGCCTTTCCAATGTTGGCCTTTAACATGGCTAAAAACAAATACATGCCACACATGTATATGGAAAAAGGAGATCGTCTGGGCTATTCCAATGGGATTTTGACCTTGGCGATTGGTGCCATCGTCTTGCTCTTGATCTTTGATGGACAAACAGAAAGCTTGATTCCGCTTTATACCATTGGGGTCTTCATTCCTTTTGCCCTTTCTCAAACAGGGATGGTCATTCATTGGAAACGCCAATATCAAAAAGGATTTCTCAAGTATTCGCTGGCTAATATCCTCGGGGCTGCTATCTGTTATGGGATTGTCTTGATCCTCTTGTTGTTCCGTCTGAGTGAGATTTGGCCTTTCTTCCCTATAATCGGTCTTTTACTTTGGATGTTCTTAAGTATTCGCAATCACTATGATAAAGTTGCGGCTCAATTGCGTTTGGGAAGGAAGATCGAAAAGACAAATTACGCGGGCAATACTGTCATTGTCCTTGTTGGGAATGTCACTCAGGTAAGTGTGGGAGCTATGAGTTATGCAAATAGCCTAGGAAACGATGTCATAGCCATGCACGTCTCAACGGAAGAAACCAAGGTCAAGGATGCAGAGGTAGCAGAAGAATTCAAACATTATTTCCCTCATATTCGCTTTGAAAATGTTATGACAAGTTACCGGGATATTATCCAACCAACAGTTGAATTTGTCTCAAAAGTAGCTGAGGAGGCCAAGGAAAAAGGGAACACCGTCACAGTCTTAGTTCCTCAATTCATCCCTAAAAAACATTGGCAAAATATTCTCCACAACCAAATGAGTTTGAAATTGAAGTATGCGCTTCGTTGGCATGAAGAAGTGGTTGTGGCAAGCTATTCTTACCATTTGTCTGAATAACTATCGCATAAAGAAGAGATGTCTACTATAGAGGTGATTCGGATTAAAAACAAAGTTTTAGTAGATGATTGAATAATTCTAACGAGTATAATTTTTATAGAATTTATTAGATTTGTATCAATGAACAGTTTGTCTTCACTTTCAGATGTCTGCTTGAGCAGCCATCTTTTTGGAATTTTCTCACACGAAAAAACCACTCGAAAGTCTTGTAAGATACAGCCTTTAATCTTGAAAAAAATGTTTTAAAAAAATGCTACAATAAAAGAGAACGTTTAAAATTTAAGAAATTTGAAAAAGTAAAGGAAACTAATAGCTAATTTATTAAAAAAACAATTATCGAAAATGATAAAAGGTGAATTAAGACGATTGGAAAAGATGGCAGACAAGGTCTTCTCATACGAAGATAAAATGGCTGCCTTGTCAGATGATGAACTGAAAGCGAAAACAGAAGAGTTCAAGCAACGCTACCAAGATGGTGAATCATTGGATGACCTTCTGTATGAAGCTTTTGCGGTAGTTCGCGAAGGTGCCAAGCGTGTCTTGGGCTTGTTCCCTTATAAAGTACAGGTCATGGGGGGTATTGTTCTTCACCATGGTGACGTTCCAGAAATGCGTACAGGGGAAGGAAAAACCTTGACTGCGACCATGCCGGTATATTTGAATGCCCTATCTGGCCAAGGAGTTCACGTTGTCACTGTCAATGAATACCTGACAGAACGTGATGCGACTGAGATGGGTGAGTTGTACTCATGGCTAGGTCTTTCAGTTGGGATCAACTTGGCTGCAAAATCACCGTCTGAAAAACAAGAAGCTTATGCTTGTGACATCACTTATTCAACCAACGCGGAAATAGGTTTTGACTACTTGCGTGACAACATGGTTGTTCGTGCCGAAAATATGGTACAACGTCCTTTGAATTATGCCTTGGTTGATGAGGTAGACTCCATCTTAATTGATGAAGCCCGTACGCCATTGATTGTTTCAGGTCAGACTTCTACAGAAACTAGTCAACTCTATCACATGGCGGATACCTATGTAAATCTTTGGAAAAAGAAGACTATATTATTGATGTCCCTTCAAAAACGATTGGTTTGTCAGATTCTGGGATTGATAAGGCTGAAAGTTACTTTAATCTTGAAAACTTGTACGACATTGAAAATGTTGCCTTAACACACTACATCGACAATGCCCTCCGTGCTAACTACATCATGATTTTGGATATCGACTATGTAGTCAGTGAAGATCAAGAAATCTTGATCGTCGACCAATTTACAGGTCGTACCATGGAAGGTCGTCGTTATTCTGACGGCTTGCACCAAGCGATTGAGGCTAAAGAAGGTGTACCAGTCCAAGAAGAAACCAAAACATCAGCTTCTATTACTTACCAAAACTTGTTCCGGATGTATAAGAAACTTTCAGGGATGACAGGTACTGGTAAAACAGAAGAAGAAGAATTCCGTGAAATCTACAACATTCGCGTTATTCCAATTCCAACTAATCGTCCGATTGCTCGTATTGACCATCCGGACCTTCTCTACCCAAGCTTGAAATCGAAGTTTAAAGCTGTAGTAGAAGATGTAAAAGCTCGCTATGAAAAAGGACAACCAGTCTTGGTGGGTACCGTTGCCGTTGAAACCAGTGACTACCTATCCCGCCTCTTGGTTGAAGCAGGCGTTCCTCACGAAGTCTTGAATGCGAAAAACCACTACAAAGAAGCGCAAATCATCATGAACGCTGGTCAACGTGGTGCCGTTACCATCGCGACCAACATGGCCGGACGTGGTACCGATATCAAGCTCGGTGAAGGGGTTCGTGAACTCGGTGGACTTTGTGTGATTGGTACAGAGCGTCATGAAAGCCGTCGTATTGATAACCAGTTGCGTGGACGTTCTGGACGTCAAGGGGATCCAGGTGAATCTCAATTCTACCTTTCTCTTGAAGATGAGTTGATGCGTCGTTTCGGTTCAGAGCGCATCAAAGCCTTGCTAGACCGCTTCAAACTAAGCGAAGAAGAATCTGTTATCAGATCTAACATGTTTACACGCCAAGTTGAAGCAGCTCAAAAACGAGTGGAAGGGAACAACTATGACACTCGTAAGCAAGTCCTTCAGTATGATGATGTTATGCGGGAACAACGCGAGATTATCTACTCTCAACGCTATGATGTCATTACAGCGGATCGTGATTTAGCGCCAGAAATCAAGGCCATGATCAAACGGACCATTAAACGGATCGTTGAAGGAGCTAGCCACTCAAGCAAGGAAGAGCGGATCGAAGCTATTCTGAACTTTGCCAAATACAATTTGGTCCCTGAAGATACTATTTCTGAGAGCGATATTGAAGGCAAATCTGATAAAGATGTGATTGATTACTTGTACAAACGTGCTGAAGAGGTTTATGAAAACCAAGTAGCGAAATTACGCGATGAAGAAGCAGTCAGAGAATTCCAAAAAGTCTTGATCCTTCGTGTTGTGGATAGCAAATGGACCGATCACATCGATGCCTTGGATCAATTGCGTAATGCTGTCGGTCTCCGTGGTTATGCACAAAACAATCCTGTGGTTGAATACCAATCAGAAGGATTCCGTATGTTCAACGATATGATTGGCTCCATCGAATTTGATGTGACTCGTTTGATGATGAAAGCTCAAATCCATGAACAAGAGCGTCCACGTACAGAACACAGTATTTCAACGACAGCGACTCGTAATATTGCCGCTCAAAAAACTGATTTACCAGAAGATCTTGATTTGAGTCAAATTAAACGCAATGACATCTGTCCATGTGGATCTGGTAAGAAATTTAAAAACTGCCACGGTAAAAAACTCTAATCGGATGAAAGGATCAGCCTATGTCTTTTACAGTTACTAGCCCAATCATTGATGAAACAGCAGTAACCTCTCTTTATTGCTTAGAAGGTAAACATTTAGCTCGCAAAGAAGCGCGTGACCGTGAACTAGCCTCTATTTTGAAGGGGGAAGACAAGCGGATTTTGCTTGTGATGGGACCATGTTCATCAGATAATGAGGAAGCAGTGATGGAATATGCTCGTCGCCTTGCAGCCCTTCAAGAAGAAGTTCAAGATCGGGTCTTCATTGTGATGCGGGTCTACACTGCTAAACCTCGGACCAATGGAGATGGCTATAAAGGCTTGATGCATCAGCCGGATACTGCTTCAGAACCTAGTTTTGTAGCTGGCTTAAAGGCGGTTCGTCGCCTGCATCATCGAGTGATCACCGAAACTGGTTTGACAACAGCAGATGAACTGTTGTATCCAGAGACTTACCCATTTGTTGAGGATCTCCTTTCTTATGTTGCCATTGGGGCACGTTCTGTAGAAGATCAAGGCCATCGATTTGTGGCGAGTGGCATCTCAGTCCCAACTGGATTGAAAAATCCAACGTCTGGAAATCTGTCGGTTATGTTTAATGCAATTTATGCTGCACAACATGGGCACCATTTCTTCTATAATGGTCGTTCTGTGGAGACAAGTGGAAATCCATTCGGACATGCTATTCTGCGTGGAGCTTTAGACGCGAATGGGAAAAACATTCCAAACTACCACTATGAAGATCTGCTAGAAGCTGCGCATCGTTACCAGGCCTTGGGCTTGCAACATCCATTTATCCTGGTTGATACCAATCATGATAATTCTGGGAAGAAATTTGCTGAGCAGATTCGCATTGTCAGAGAAACCCTTACAAATCGTAGCTGGAATCCAATTATCTATGATGTAGTCCGTGGATTTATGATTGAATCTTATCTAGAGGACGGTCGTCAAGATCAACCAGAAGTATTTGGTCAATCGATCACAGACCCATGCTTGGGTTGGGAAAAGACAGAAAGCTTAGTACGAGAAATTTATCAGTATGTAGCTGAATAAGAGGAGAGGGCTGGAGAAAATATTCTCAGCCCTTTCCTTCTTAAATAGAGTTGCTGATAGAAAATCATTAAAGAGGAAAAGATATGATTGTTGGACATGGGATAGATATCGAATCGATCCAATCCATTGAACAAGCCTACCAGAGGCATCCGAGATTTGCTTCCAAGGTATTGACAGAGACGGAACGAGAACGGTTCGACCAATTATCTGGAAAAAGAAAAATGGAATACCTGGCAGGTCGATGGTCTGCCAAAGAAGCCTTTTCCAAGGCTTGGGGAACAGGAATTGGTCCAGTAGGATTTCAGGATCTGGAAATTCTGACCAATCAAAAAGGAGCTCCCTATTTTTCAAAAGCTCCTTTTAGTGGAAAGATTTGGGTATCGATTAGTCACTCAGGCGATTTAGTTTCGACCAGTGTCATTTTGGAGGAAAGAAATGAAAGCTAGTATACATAGACCAACGCGAGCATATGTGGATGTAGAGGCTATTGCCTATAATGTTCAGCAAATACAAGCCCATATTCCGAAAGAGACCTTGACCTTTGCAGTTGTCAAGGCAAATGCATACGGCCATGGAGTTGAGCCAGTGGTAGAACGTTTATTGCCACTAGTAGATGCTTTTTGTGTCTCCAACCTAGATGAAGCCTTGGAAGTTCGCCAAGTAGCAGGTGAAAAACCGATCTTAATTTTGGGCGTTGCACCAGTAGAACACGTTGCGATTGCCATCAAAGAGGAAATTCGTTATACAGTAGCTAGTCTCGAGTGGTTGAAAGCATTGTTGGCTGAAAAGTCTGATTTGACTGGGTTGAAGGTTCATATTAAAGTGGATTCAGGAATGGGACGAATTGGTTTTCGTTCGGCAGAAGACTTGCAGGAAGCCATGATCCTATTAAGAGACCATGGAGCAGAAGTGGAAGGGATCTTTACTCATTTTGCTACAGCTGATGAGAAAGATGACCGGCATTTCCAAGGCCAATTGCAACGATTTAAGAACTTATTGGAGCTCTTGCCCTATACTCCTAAAATCGTTCATGCCAGCAATTCAGCAACAACTTTATGGCATGCTGATACCATTTTTAATGCTGTCCGACTGGGCGATGTCATGTATGGTCTCAATCCAAGTGGAAGAGAGTTAGAGCTTCCCTATAGCATCCGTCCTGCTCTGAGTCTGGAAACAGAATTGGTCCATATCAAACCACTAGAAGTGGGGCAGACAGTTGGCTATGGAGCGACCTATCAGACTAGTGAGGAAGAGTGGATTGGGACCATTCCAATTGGCTATGCAGATGGCTGGACCAGAGATATGCAAGGTTTTCATGTCCTTGTTGATGGGCAATGCTGCCCGATTGTCGGTCGCGTATCCATGGACCAAATCACCATTCGCCTACCGAAGGCCTACCCGATTGGGACTAAGGTAGTATTGATCGGAAGGGATGGTGATTTAGCTATAACGACAACGGATGTAGCAGTCTATCGAGGCACGATCAACTATGAGGTTGTTTGTGTCTTGAGTGATCGCGTACCAAGAGTTTATCGTCCAACAAAGGAAGACAGTGGGAAGTAAGTTGTTTGTCTTTTCCCAGCTTCCTTTTATAAAAAGTTCGAGATGAAAGAGGTTGATGACGGTGGTCCCAGCCTCCTTTCTTATCTAGGAGGAAAGAATGAACTTACACCAACCACTTTCTGTCCTGCCAGGAATTGGACCGAAATCAGCAGAAAAATACAAGAAATTGGGAATCGAAACGGTTGAGGACCTCTTGCTCTACTTCCCATTTCGGTATGAAGATTTTAAATCAAAAAATGTTTTAGATCTGGAAGATGGAGAAAAAGCAGTTGTTTCTGGAATTGTTTCCACCCCAGCCAATGTCCAGTATTATGGTTACAAGCGTAACCGTCTTCGCTTTACCATTAAACAAAGGGAGCTGGTCCTAGCAGTTAGTTTCTTTAACCAGCCCTATCTAGCGGACAAGATTGAACTAGGGCAAACAGTAGCTGTATTTGGTAAATGGGATAAGGCCAAGGGAGCTTTGACAGGGATGAAGCTGTTAGCCCAAGTCGAAGATGACCTTCAACCGGTCTACCGCTTATCTCAAGGGGTGAGCCAGTCAGCTTTAGTAAAGGTTATCAAGACGGCTTTTGAAGTAGGCTTGGATCAGCTATTGGAAGAAAATCTCCCTCAAATCTTAATGGACAAGTACCACTTGCTTTCTCGCAGACAAGCAGTCAGGGCCATGCATTTTCCCAAGGATCTTGAAGAATATAAGCAGGCCTTGAGACGAGTGAAATTTGAAGAATTGCTCTTTTTCCAATTGCAACTGCAGGTCTTGAAGGAAGAAAATCGTTCCGTCGGACAGGGAATCGTCTTGGATTGGGATAAGAAGAAGCTAAAAGCTCTTCAAGCTAAGCTTCCTTTTACGTTGACAGAAGCTCAGGAGCGAAGTCTGAACGAAATTCTAGCAGATATGCGTTCTCCTTACCACATGAATCGTCTCTTGCAAGGGGATGTCGGAAGCGGGAAAACGGTCGTTGCTGGGTTGGCCATGTATGCTGCTGTGACAGCTGGCAAGCGAGCGGCCTTGATGGTCCCAACTGAAATCTTAGCTGAGCAACATTTACAAAGTTTGACCTCTCTCTTTCCTAGTCTTAGAATTCTTCTTTTAACAGGCAGTCTAAAAGCTGCGGAGAGAAGAGAACGCTTGGAATTGATTCAGACAGGGCAAGTGGACCTTATTGTGGGAACCCATGCCTTGATTCAGGAGGGGGGTTCATTTTCATGATCTCGGATTGGTCATTATTGATGAGCAGCACCGTTTCGGTGTAGCCCAAAGACGGATCCTGCGTGAAAAAGGCCAAAATCCGGATGTCTTGATGATGACAGCGACCCCAATTCCCCGGACTCTGGCAATCACTGCTTTTGGAGATATGGATGTTTCGATAATAGACCAAATGCCAGCAGGTCGAAAAGAGATTATCACCCGCTGGGTTAAGCATCAACAGTTAAATTTAGTCTTGGATTGGCTGGTCAAAGAAATCCAAAAAGGTTCCCAAGCCTATGTCATTTCTCCCTTGATTGAAGAATCGGAAGCCTTGGACCTCAAAAATGCTATTGCTCTAGAGGAAGAATTGATTGCTTATTTTGGAGACCGAGCCCGTATTGCTCTCCTTCATGGTAAGATGAAGGGGGAAGAAAAAGAGGCCATTATGCAGGCATTTAAGCAGGGAGAAATTGACTTACTAGTTTCTACAACTGTAATCGAGGTCGGCGTCAATGTTCCCAATGCTACCGTCATGATTATCATGGATGCAGACCGCTTTGGTTTGAGCCAATTGCACCAGTTGAGAGGTCGGGTAGGGCGTGGTGATAAGCAGTCTTACGCAGTATTAGTTGCCAATCCCAAAACAGAATCTGGTAAGCGTCGGATGAAAATCATGACCGAAACCACCAATGGGTTTGTCTTGGCAGAAGAAGACCTCAAGCTACGAGGCTCTGGGGAAATCTTTGGAACACGTCAATCAGGTATACCAGAATTTCAAGTGGCCAACCTCATTGAAGATTATCCAATCTTAGAGGAGGCACGAAAGGTAGCTGTTCAGGTGGTCGCAACTCCTAATTGGCGAGAGCATCCAGATTGGCACTGTCTGTCTCTACATTTGGAACAGAAAGAACACTTAGATTAAGAAGTGATAAGAAAGAGACTGAGACAAAAGTCCGGCCTCTCAATTATCTTTGGATTGTCGAACAAGACGCAGTGGTTGAGTGGGCTCTACTACGCTGATTTTATCAGCTTTTACAGCCCTACTCAACTGTGCGGAGGTGGGACGACGAAATCGAATTCTAACGAATTACCGATTTCTGTCCCACTCTCTTTTTATCTTATTTTAAGTTTATGGACCTATAATCGTAAAAAATAGAAAAGAGGTCCTAGCTATGCGAACCATGTTGAAATTCATCTTGTCAATCATTATCTCAGTCCATCAGAGCTATTTTTAAATACAAAAGGCGGATGTATCCACCATCACACCTTCTATTGTCATTCTACCCTTCTATATAGCCTCTTAATTCATCGCCTTTTAATCCGGCATTGAGAGCAATCAGGAGCTTCAGCCGGGCCTTAGCTGCATTGAGCTCTTTGACAAAGAAGATGCCGTGCTCGTGAAGTTTGACTCCGCCTCCATCGTAAGCATAGACAGGTTCCGCAATTCCATTGAAGCAACGGGACACCAAGGCAATAGGAAGGCCAGCCTCTTGAAATTCAAAGAGTTTCTCAGCTACTTCCTTAGGAAGATTTCCTGCACCAAAGGCTTCAATGATCAAACCATCCATTTGTTGGACATCTAGTAGGTCAAGGACTTCTGTTTTCATGCCAGCATAGGCTGAAATGATGGGGACAACTCCCTTGATTTCTTGCAAATCAAAACGCACACGGGGTTCAGCTGTTTTGAAGAAAAGAACTTCTTTTTTCATGACCAAGCCTAGAGGGCCATGTGTGGGGGTCTGGAAGGTGCTGACATTGGTGGTATGTGTTTTGGTCACGTACTTGGCTGCATGGACTTCATCATTCATCACGACCAAGACACCCTTGTCTTGTGATTTGGGATCTGCTGCTACTCGGATGGCAGTCAGATAGTTATAGACGCCGTCGCTTCCTAATTCATTGGAGCTTCTCATAGCTCCTGTTAGGACTACCGAAATGGTTGGCAAGTCCATGGTATCTAAGAAGTAGGCTGTTTCTTCAAGAGTATCGGTACCATGGGTAATGACAATCCCATCATACTGGGAAGCCTCTTTCTGAATCTTATGATAGAGTTGCAACATGTGCTGAGGAGTTACATGAGGGCTGGGTAAATTTAAAAAATCTTCTGAAGTAAGCTCAATCCCTGCCAGTGACAGATCAATATGGTTCATGGGGTTGGATGAATTGGTCACGACAGCTCCAGAGGCATCTGCCTGCATGGAGATGGTCCCTCCTGTATGAAGGGCCAAAATTTTCTTAATCATGTGTGTCTCCTTGGAATGTGTGTTATAATTTATTGTATCATAAAACGGAAAGAAAGCAGTCATCATGGAAATAAAAGCGGTCTTTTTTGACATTGACGGAACCTTGGTCAATGATAGTCGAATGGTCTTGAAGTCAACTGAAAAAGCCATTCGCGCCTTAAAGGAACAAGGAATTTTTGTTGGTTTGGCAACAGGGCGAGGACCCTTCTTTGTCCGTCCTTTTATCGAGCGCTATGACTTTGATTTTGCGGTCACCTATAATGGTCAGTATATTTTTACCAAGGACAAGGTCTTATCTGCTTCTCCAATTGATAAGAAGAATCTGCATGACTTGATTGACTACGCAAAAAAACATCGGATTGAGATCGCCTTAGGAACAGAAGATGGAGTTGAAGGCTCTCGCATTATGAGTTTTGGTCTGAGTCCGATTTCTCTATGGTCTGCACGGTTTGTACCAAAAGGCTTTTCGAAGGCAGTGAGTCAGGGCTTCAACAAGGTGGTTAGCAAGGCTGTCCCTCAGGATCAAAAGGAACTGCAACAAATTGCCCAGGGACCAGTTTATCAGGTTCTCTTATTAGCTAGTCCTAAGGACACGCAGAAAGTTGAGCAAGCTTTTCCTGAATTAAAATTTACGCGTTCTAGCCCCTTTGCGGCGGATGTCATTAATCCAGACAACTCAAAATTGGAAGGGATTCGGATCGTAGGAGAAGAATTTGGATTTTCGATGGACCAGGTGATGGCCTTTGGAGATTCGGATAATGACTTAGAGATGCTCTCGGGTGTTGGCTTATCGATTGCGATGGGCAATGGAACTAGCAGGGTCAAAGAAGTAGCTCAGCATACGACGACCAGTAATACCAAAGACGGGATCCAAAAAAAGCGCTTGAACATTTTGGCATTATCACGGATCAGTCACTTTTTGTTAGTCGTGACGATCACTTTAATAAGGTCAAAGCCTTCCATCAACTCATGGATGGTCAAACTCAGGAAGAACCAAAGGCCTGGGATAATCAAGAGGCTCTTTACCGAACCATGTTTAAGCAGGAGGAATTGGTAGAATTTATTCGGGCAGCGAGCAAGGATGAATCAACCTTTGATCGTTCAATCGAAAGCTTGCATCAAGCCTTAGATGAAGCAGCCAATAAGGTTCGTAGCAAGCATCCAGCTGAGATCTCCATGGTGGGGCAGGTCGATGCCTTGATTGATACGCTCTATCTGACTTATGGTAGTTTTGTTCTAATGGGGGTCGATCCTGAAGAGGTCTTTGAGATTGTTCACCGCGCCAATATGGGAAAGATTTTCCCAGATGGTCAGGCGCACTTTGATGAAGTCACGCATAAAATTTTAAAACCGGACGACTGGGAAGAAAAGTATGCACCTGAGCCAGCCATTCAAAAAGAGTTGGAAAGGCAAATCAAAGCTTATCAAAAACACTGCTCTGAAAAAACAGCAGAATCTGAAGAAAATAAAAAGGTGTGAGGAAATTCGTTTTCCTTCACACCTTTTGGTTTTTATAAAGTTTATAAGGTCTTTTCTGTCTCACGAACCACTAACAAATCGACTTTGGCATGGCGGAGAATGTATTCAGAGGAAGAGCCGACTAGTAAACGTTCAAAGCATTGAGACCAGTTGCCCCAACCATGATGAGATCAACTCCCTCTGCATCAGGGATATCAGTCGCTAAGAGGACTTTTGGATTCCCCATTTCAATCACCGAAGCAATGTTTTGGACACCGGCTTCTTTAGCACGCTTGATATACCCTTCTAATAGTTCATTAGCTTCTGTTTGGAATCCTTCATACACCTCAGCATCAAAACTAGAGACACTTTGTAAGGCACGTGTATCAACGACATGAGCAAGGGTAAGTTTAGATCCGTTTCGCAACGCAACATTGACCCCTTTCTCAAAAGCGAGTTCAGCTTCGCGAGATCCATCAACTGCGACCATGATGTTTTCGTATTTTTGAGACATGTTCCGTCCTCCTTTACTGCTTGAAAACGTGAAAAGAAATGGAAGAACCCATTTATGTTACCTATAATTATATTTTAAACCTTTTACCATAGAAAGTAAAGGTCAAATCAGATATCTATAGGATTTCATCGAGAATGAACGAGGTTGCTCAGTTGTACTCCAGATTAACTAGTGGTATAATGGAAGCAGTTTGATAAAGTGAGGAAAAAATCATGAAAGAATACAATAAGTCCGTCAAGCTAGAGCACGTTGCTTACGATATTCGTGGTCCAGTCTTAGAAGAAGCGATGCGCATGCGGGCAAACGGGGAGAAAATCCTTCGCTTAAATACAGGAAATCCGGCTGAATTTGGGTTCACAGCTCCCGACGAAGTCATTCATGATTTGATTATGAATGCTCGGGATAGTGAAGGGTATTCAGATTCAAAAGGAATTTTTTCTGCCCGTAAGGCTATTATGCAGTATAGCCAATTGAAAAAGATTCCGAATGTTGAGATTGATGATATCTATATCGGAAATGGTGTCAGTGAGTTGATTGTGATGTCCATGCAAGGCTTGCTCGATAATGGCGATGAAGTACTTGTGCCAATGCCAGACTATCCACTTTGGACAGCAGCAGTCAGCCTAGCAGGTGGAAATGCAGTACACTATGTCTGTGATGAAGAGGCTGAGTGGTATCCTGATATTGATGATATCAAGTCGAAAATCACTTCAAACACCAAGGCTATCGTCGTGATTAACCCAAATAACCCGACCGGAGCTCTCTATCCAGATGAGATTTTGTTGGAAATTGTCGAAATTGCTCGTCAACATGGCTTAATTATCTTTGCAGATGAAATTTATGATCGCTTGGTCATGGATGGCGCCAAACACACAGCCATTGCTAGTCTCGCGCCAGATTTGTTCTGCGTCAGCATGAACGGTTTGTCCAAATCACACCGCATAGCGGGCTTCCGTGTGGGCTGGATGGTCTTATCTGGACCAAAACACCACGTGAAGGGCTATATCGAAGGTTTGAATATGCTCTCCAATATGCGTCTGTGTTCAAACGTCTTGGCCCAACAAGTGGTCCAGACTTCTTTGGGAGGCTACCAGTCAGTGGACGAACTCTTGCTTCCAGGCGGTCGAATCTACGAACAACGGAACTTTATCTACAAGGCTATCAATGATATTCCAGGACTCTCAGCTGTCAAACCAAAAGCTGGTCTCTATATCTTCCCTAAGATTGATCGTGAAATGTACCGGGTAGATGATGATGAGCAGTTTGTCTTGAATTTCTTAAAACAAGAAAAGGTTCTCTTGGTTCACGGACGTGGATTTAACTGGAAAGAGCCAGATCATTTCCGGATTGTTTACCTTCCTCGAGTAGAAGAATTGGCTCAAATTCAAGAGAAGATGACCCGTTTCTTAAAACAATACAAACGATAAGTGTAAGAGAAATCGCTAATAGGCGGTTTCTTTTTTTTGAATGAATCCAGCGAATATTTTGTTACATAAGGCTAATTTTTCTGAATTGAATAGAATTGTAGAAAAAATAAATAATTTTCAGATAATTTGATTGAAATTCCCCCACTTATATGATATACTTTAGCTGACTATATGCGAGGTTTATTATGGCTAAATTATTAGAAAAAACGAGAAAAATTACATCTATCTTGAAACGTTCTGAAGAACAGTTGCAAGATGAAATGCCTTATAATGCAATTGCCCGTCAACTGGCTGACATCATTCATTGTAACGCTTGTATTATTAATAGCAAGGGAACTCTTCTAGGTTATTTCATGCGCTACAAAACCAATAATGATCGGGTTGAGGCTTTTTTTGACAATAAAAAATTACCTGAAGATTATGCTAAAGCGGCCAGTTTAGTCTATGATACAGAGGCGAATTTAGATGTAGATCACGATTTAAGTATCTTTCCAGTAGAGACAAAGTCTGATTTTCCTGATGGGTTGACAACGATTGCTCCTATTCATGTATCTGGGATTCGTTTGGGGTCATTGATTATTTGGCGCAATGATAAGGAATTTGCGGATGATGATTTGATTTTGGTTGAGATTGCTAGTACCGTAGTTGGAATTCAAATGTTGAACTTCCAACGAGAGGAAGATGAGAAAAATATTCGTCGCCGGACTGCGGTCAATATGGCTGTCAATACCTTGTCCTATTCAGAATTGCGGGCAGTTTCCGCTATCCTTAGTGAATTGAAGGGAAATGAAGGGCAGTTAACTGCTTCCGTGATTGCGGATCGGATTGGTATTACCCGCTCTGTGATTGTCAATGCACTTCGGAAACTGGAGTCAGCCGGTATTATTGAAAGCCGCTCTCTTGGGATGAAGGGAACCTACCTCAAAGTCTTGATCCCAGATATTTTTGAAGAAATAAAGAAAAGAGACTACTAATGACTAAAGCGTTAATTTCGATTGACTACACCGTTGATTTTGTAGCGGATGAAGGTAAGCTAACGGCAGGAGCTCCTGCACAAGCTATTTCTGAGAGCATTGCTCAGGTGACCCAGCTAGCCTTTGACCAAGGGGCCTATGTCTTTTTTGCGATTGATGCTCATGATGTAGACGATCCATTTCATCCAGAAAGCAAGCTCTTCCCACCTCATAATATCATTGGGACTAGTGGACGGGATTTGTATGGTCCCTTAGCTGATTTATCGGGAGCACAAAGCGGATCCACGTGTCTTTTGGATGGACAAGCGTCATTATTCTGCTTTTTCAGGAACTGATCTGGATATCCGCCTCCGGGAACGTGGCGTAGATACGGTTATTTTGACGGGAGTCTTAACGGACATTTGTGTCCTCCATACAGCAGTAGATGCCTATAATCTGGGCTATCAGATCGAAGTGGTCGCGCCTGCAGTGGCATCGCTCACTCCTGAAAATCACCAGTTTGCTTTAAATCATTTCAAACATGTTTTGGGAGCAAAAGTGGTGAATGAACAATTAGAAGAATTGTAAGATTAGAGTTCGAGGAGAATGGCCTAATGCCTAGCCTTCCTTGGACTCTATTTTCTTGCCAAACTACCGCATAAATACTAAAAATATGGTAAAATAGAAGGTATTGAAAAATCATCATTTCACGAAAGGAAGCAAGATGAAAATTACGCAAGAAGAGGTAACCCACGTTGCCAATCTTTCAAAATTGAAATTCTCTCCAGAAGAGACAGCTGAGTTTGCGACAACCTTATCGAAAATTGTCGACATGGTGGAATTGTTGGAAGAAGTGGACACAACCGGTGTGGCTCCAACAACGACCATGGCGGATCGTAAGACCGTATTGCGTCCGGATGTTGCTGAAAAAGGGACGGACCGTGACCGTTTGTTTAAAAATGTACCTGAAAGATAATTACTACATCAAGGTACCAGCTATCCTAGAAGATGGAGGAGATGCCTAATGTCATTCAACCATAAAACCATTGAAGAGTTGCACGACCTCCTTGTCTCTAAGGAAATTTCAGCAACCGAATTGACCCAAGCGACGCTTGATGATATCAAGGCGCGTGAAGAAGCAATCAATGCCTTTGTAACGGTGGCCGAAGAAGCTGCCCTTGCACAAGCCAAGGCTATTGATGAAAAAGGAATCGATGCAGACAACCTCCTATCAGGGATTCCGCTCGCGGTCAAAGACAATATCTCAACAGATGGTATCTTGACGACTGCGGCATCAAAAATGCTCTATAACTACGAGCCAATCTTTGATGCGACAGCTGTTGCCAATGCCAAAGCTAAAGATATGATTGTCATCGGGAAGACCAACATGGATGAATTTGCCATGGGTGGATCTGGTGAAACTTCATATTATGGACCAACCAAGAATGCATGGGACCACAGTAAGGTGCCTGGTGGATCTTCTAGTGGTTCAGCAGCTGCTGTAGCTTCAGGTCAAGTCCGTTTGTCCCTTGGTTCAGATACTGGTGGTTCTATCCGCCAACCAGCTGCCTTCAACGGGATTGTTGGTCTCAAACCAACTTATGGAACAGTTTCACGTTTTGGTCTCATTGCCTTTGGTAGCTCACTAGACCAAATTGGACCATTTGCACCAACGGTCAAGGAAAATGCCCTCTTGCTCAATGTCATTGCCAGTGAAGATGTCAAAGATTCAACATCTGCGCCTGTTCGTGTAGCAGACTTTACTTCTAAGATTGGTCAAGACATTAAAGGCATGAAGATTGCCCTTCCTAAGGAATACCTCGGTGAAGGGATTGACCCAGAAGTCAAAGAAACCATCCTCAATGCGGCTAAACACTTTGAAAAATTGGGAGCAACTGTCGAAGAAGTCAGCCTGCCTCATTCTAAATACGGGGTTGCCGTTTACTACATCATCGCTTCATCTGAAGCTTCTTCAAACTTGCAACGTTTCGACGGTATTCGCTATGGTTTCCGTGCGGAAGATGCCAAGAACTTGGATGATATCTATGTGAACACTCGTAGCCAAGGCTTTGGTGATGAGGTTAAACGTCGGATCATGCTGGGTACCTTTAGTTTGTCATCTGGTTACTACGATGCCTACTACAAGAAAGCTGGCCAAGTCCGCACGCTCATTATCGAAGACTTTGAAAAAGTTTTTGCAGATTATGACCTTATCCTTGGTCCAACCGCTCCAAGTGTAGCCTTTGATTTGGATTCGCTCAACCACGACCCGGTTGCCATGTACTTGGCTGACCTCTTGACAATCCCAGTCAACTTGGCAGGTCTTCCAGGGATTTCGATTCCTGCAGGTTTTGCGCAAGGTCTTCCAGTTGGTTTGCAGTTGATTGGTCCCAAGTATTCTGAAGAAACCATCTACCAAGCTGCAGCGGCCTTTGAAGCAACGACGGATTACCACAAGCAACAACCCCTTATTTTCGGAGGTGACAATTAATGAACTTTGAAACAGTCATCGGACTTGAAGTCCACGTTGAATTGAATACAAACTCAAAAATTTTCTCACCAACCTCTGCTCACTTTGGGAACGAGCAAAATGCCAATACCAATGTGATCGACTGGTCTTTCCCAGGGGTGCTTCCTGTCTTGAACAAGGGTGTTGTGGATGCTGGCATCAAGGCTGCTTTGGCGCTGAATATGGATATCCATCAGCACATGCACTTTGACCGTAAGAACTATTTTTACCCTGATAATCCAAAGGCCTATCAAATTTCGCAATTTGACGAGCCAATCGGATATAACGGTTGGATTGAAGTGCAATTGGAAGACGGCTCAACTAAGAAAATCGGGATTGAACGGGCTCACTTGGAAGAAGATGCCGGTAAGAACACCCACGGAACAGACGGTTTCTCTTATGTAGACCTCAACCGTCAAGGGGTCCCATTGATCGAAATCGTATCTGAAGCAGATATGCGTTCTCCAGAAGAAGCCTACGCTTATTTGACAGCTTTGAAAGAAGTCATCCAGTACACTGGTATTTCAGACGTCAAGATGGAAGAAGGATCGATGCGGGTGGATGCCAACATTTCCCTTCGCCCATACGGCCAAGAGGAATTCGGTACCAAGACGGAGTTGAAAAACTTGAACTCCTTCTCAAACGTCCGTAAAGGTCTTGAATACGAAGTACAGCGCCAAGCGAAAATCTTGCGATCAGGTGGGGTCATTCGTCAAGAAACACGCCGTTATGATGAAGCGAATAAGAGCACCATTCTTATGCGTGTCAAAGAAGGAGCAGCGGATTACCGTTACTTCCCAGAACCAGACCTTCCCTTGTTTGAAATCTCAGATGAGTGGATCGAGGAAATGCGCACAGAGTTGCCAGAGTTTCCAAAAGTCCGTCGTGCTCGCTACGTGGCAGAGCTTGGCTTGTCTGACTATGATGCCAACCAATTGACAGCGACGAAAGTCACTTCTGACTTCTTTGAAGCAGCTGTGGCCCTTGGTGGTGATGCCAAACAAGTCTCTAACTGGCTCCAAGGAGAAGTCGCACAATTCTTGAATGCAGAAGGTAAGACGCTGGAAGAAATCCAATTGACACCAGAAAACTTGGTGGAAATGATTGCCATCATCGAAGATGGAACGATTTCATCTAAGATTGCCAAGAAAGTCTTCGTTCACTTGGCGAAAAACGGTGGCGGCGCGCGTGAATACGTCGAAAAAGCTGGATTGGTACAGATTTCAGATCCTGAAGTCTTAATCCCTATCATCCACCAAGTCTTTGCAGACAACGAAGCAGCAGTAGCCGACTTCAAGTCAGGGAAGCGGAATGCGGACAAGGCCTTCACTGGCTTCCTCATGAAAGCAACTAAAGGCCAAGCCAACCCACAAGTAGCCCTCAAGTTACTTGCCCAAGAATTGGCGAAGTTGAAAGAAGAGTAATAGAGAAAAAAACCAGCCGAGAGGTTGGTTTTTACTATCCATAAAATTGTGTTAGAATAGGAAAGATCATTACATATCAACTGGCATTAGGAGGAGTTACATGAACAAATTTTTAAGAGTCTTATTTATCCTGGTTATCATCGCCATGTCTGGAGCGATTGTCTTCCAGCTGTTCTTTCCATCTTATATGGGAAGTCATTCGGGATATGGTATTTCTATCGGTTGGCAACGGGAAATTGGGATTTGGAATGTGGCAGTTCTTGTGATTCTCATTGCTGTTAATTTCAAATATGATTGGTTTTATCTTCGTACGGTTTTATTGGCCTTGATTGTTGGTGGCATCGGAATTGGGACTAATCATTTATTTGCTTATCTCAACTATCATTTGCCAGTAAATGCTATTGGAGCTTTTGAAAATTATCTTCTTGTTCTGGGCTGGATTGTCGGTTGGAAACTAGAGTCATCTCGGGCCGATGATTAAGATATTAACCGTCTGTTTCTTCTTGACAAAGTTTGTGAAAGGGTTTACAATATGGTTATCGGGTTTCCTGAAAGGGAATTGCAATTCATGGAAATAGGAGAATCATATGGAAACAATGAAAGCTGCCCGCTGGCATGGTAAGAAGGACGTTCGTATCGAAGAAGTAGAAGTCCCTAAAGTACAACCTCATCAAGTAAAGGTTGCGGTCAAATTCACAGGAATCTGTGGGACAGACTTGCATGAATACTTGGATGGACCAATTTTCATTCCAACAGAAGAGCATGTTTATTCTGGTCAAAAAGCACCCGTTACCCTCGGTCACGAGTTTGCTGGAGAAATTGTTGAGGTTGGAAGCGATGTGACTCGGGTCAAAGTCGGTGATCGTGTGACAATTGAGCCAATTTTGGCAAAACACAACTTAATTGGTGACTATAACCTTGATCCAAACTTGAACTTCGTCGGCCTTGCGGCAGATGGTGGGTTTGCTAAATACTGTGTCCTAGATGGAGATTTAGTCCATGTGATTCCAGATAGCTTGAGCTATGAGCAAGCAGCGCTTACAGAACCTGCTGCTGTAGCCGTTTATGCAGTTCGTCAATCTGCTATTAAGGCAGGAGATACAGCTGTTATCTTTGGTTTGGGGCCTATTGGTCTCTTGATCGTGGAAGCCCTTCGTGCGGCTGGTGCTTCAAAAATCTATGCGGTTGAATTGTCTGCGGAACGTCAAGCCAAAGCAGAAGAGTTGGGTGCCATTGTTGTTCGTCCAGAAGAAGGTGAATCAATCGTTGAAGCCATTCATCGTTTGACGGATGGTGGAGCGGATGTGTCTTATGAAGTAACAGGGGTTCCTGTTGTTCTTGGACAAGCTTTGGCAGCTGTCCATAAGGCTGGTGAATGTATGGTTGTTTCTATTTGGGAACGCGAAGCGAGCATCAATCCAAATGAATTCGCCATTCAAGAAAAGACCCTTAAAGGGATTATCGCTTATCGCCACATCTTCCCTAAAGTATTGGAATTGATGGAACAAGGCTACTTCTCTGCTGAAAAATTGGTTACCAAGAAAATCAAATTGGAAAACATTGTTCAAGATGGCTTTATCGAATTAACGCAAGATAAATCTCAAATCAAGATTTTGGTTGAGCCGTAAATTAGTATATTTTATGAATAAAAC